>Ga0126342_10001389_pt1 | contig 33814 bp, 21 predicted proteins | sample Cyp1metagenome_FD_92528 | JGI IMG/M metagenome (GOLD analysis project Ga0126342, IMG submission 92528) | Coral microbial communities from Lord Howe Island, Old Settlement Bay, Australia - Cyphastrea 1 metagenome | ecosystem: Host-associated > Invertebrates > Cnidaria > Coral ...
AAATTCAGCATTGATGGGAAAAAGGGCTGAGCTCTATAAAACCAAGTAAACCAGAGGACCTCGTAAAACTTGGTCTTTTGCAAAAGACCTCGTAAAACTTGACCTTCCGACTTGCAGGGTATAGTATATGTTTAATATCTATAGTTCATATATCTATCTATTTAGATATACATAAATAAAATAATCATAAAATGTAATAAAGATCCAACAATAAAACCCAAGAATACAACGGTAAAAGGATGACCAATGATCAAGTCAGGTGAAACCATCAGGCTATGGCTAGCTGTGGCTAGCACCCATCATGTGAAAAATCCCATTGAAAAACTGCCCATGTTGTTGGTAACTGGTAACACGAACCCCATTTTAGTTATCAACCACTGGGATTGTTTGGAAGCCTTTTATTGACATACCAAGCATATAGCATGATGTGGACCAGTGGTGGACCATCCTCATCCTTCACTTGGTAAACGGCTCATATCTTACAGGTAAGTTGGGCAGAATTTTAACCCGCGTGTGTCTGAAAATTGGGATACTGGCTACCGTGATACTTTTATATGATGATTAACCATCAAATTTTAGGGGGGACAATTATGTTTAACCGTGAAAATTTAAGGTACCCTATATATTCAGACAAACCCACCAGCAACTGCGGTTACTTCGCCAACTTACTACCCTCTGGTAATCTGTTGCACTTTGCGAAGTGTTTGGAACTGAACCATGTTCCATAGCCATGTAACAACCAAAGGCTAAATCCCAACATCTACATTGTTTGTTGAGTCCCCATGAATCACCACTTCCCATGGATCCACCAAGCATGACTTTCCAAGCGGTGAGACTATGAAAAATCACCTCATGGGGCACCGTTTGGTGCACCACCAACTCACGGAGGGAAGGCCGCCATGGAATTTCTTTGGTACGTGCGCCATGGAGTGGCTCGGGGTGGAAGACAGGTGATTTTTGCTCATTAAATGTGGATCCCTTACAAAAGGTTCAACTGATTTTTGAGTGAAATATGATAATATGTGGTAAGATTACCAAAAAATGTTTGAAGTCCAAGGTGTGGCAATATGAGTTATCCAGTATTTACAAAAATAACTAACTGTAAGGTTTGGTGTCACAAAATTGTTTCGTCAATTAATTGACATAATGTTCATATGTGATTGTATTGAAAAATTGAAATCGCGAATCTGTGTTGAGGGCCCCACAAATAAAACATATTCCTCATAGACTCCCCAAACGTGCGCTTTGCCAGTGGAAAATAAACATCACGTTCAGCAAATCTACCCTCTGGCGCTGTAAGATATCTATGGAAAATGGCCCGTTTATAGATGGTTTCACCTATTAAAACGAATGGTTTTCAAGGGTTATCTTTAATTTACTGGAGGGTAGACTACGAGATCAATGCATTCACCAAATCCGGCTGGGAATGCGACGTGGGTACAACATGGTACAACCATTTACCTGGAAGATCCTATATCAAACACCCAGGGTGCAAAAATGGAGTTTAACATTTCACAAAAACAAATACAATATATCCAGGATGTCATTGCATTTTTGTATATACTTGTATATAATCAAATTTAATGGGATATTGGATATAAAATACATAACTATATATACACAAATTATTACTTTTGGGTATGTACATAGAATGCGCACACTCGAATTTGTTGTTTTAATAGCGGCAAAGATGATAAACCATTGATTTGTTTGATATTATTTTTAGATTTCCGCCAAACCGATTTGGATCTAAAATGCACGTGTTACGGACATTGAAAAATGACATAATGCCCAAAATATTGTAATATGAAACGCATCCTCTGACAGAGAAAGAGAGACTAATGCAATATCCCGGACTTCAAAAATATGGTTTGTCTACTTACACAATTTACCATCACATTTTTTGATTTTGACAAACAAACTGTATGAATCCGCACAACTCTCTAAATAAATATATGTATATATATATAATTATATGTATATATATATATATACAATATCTAAAGGGTCTTGGACGGTAATGAAAAGGACATGTCAATTAAAAAACGTTGCCTTTGCCAACAAAACATTCGCCCTTTTCCAAGGTCCGACCCCATGGAAAACCCTACAACCGGACATCTGGGTTTAGCATGCTTTGCCTATACAAAAGGTGCCAAATAGCAGGTCATGCTGTGCCAGCCTCGAAAAACAATTCGTCAAAGGGCACTGTGCATCATTTGTAAGAGACTGGGCAACGAGTGAAATTCCGACAGAAATTACCCGAATTTGCACTGAACAAAGGCATGGCAAATTCCAGGCGTCAAAAGCACGACACGGTACTCAATCGAATTGGACTGCCCTTTGATTCTGGAATGTTAAATTGTTAATGTGCTTGGTCGAGCGGAGCCAGGTGTCGGGACGGAAACACACCTGGGAAATGACGCAGACTCCATGTATCGTCTCATCCTTGAAGGAAGGCTCAACGAGAAAAATATTGTATTGGTCCACCGGGTTTAGAATCTGGAAGGATGGGCTCACCAAGTTTCAGGCATTATTTCAAAGCACGGTACATGTGCGCACTTCTGTGATCTGTCCAAGGAAAACGCGCCTAGATGTTCAACAAGCAACGTCGTATCATTTGCAGCGTGTCTTGCCTTTGGCGTCTTGGTGGTACCAGGACCTATCAACCTACTGTTGCAGCAAATCCCTATGTTCGTCTACCAAAGTCAGCTACTCACAATCACATTGGGCTCGAACGTCATCCTCACCTGCCGTTTGCTGAGCCGCAGCAACTGTGACAACGAGGCCCACACCTGGTTCCAATTTCGGCTTGTCTTCATCACACGCCCCCGCCTGCGCACCGTGGCATACCACCTCGGGGCACGGGCGGGTTCAGCAAGGCTATAGGCGCTAATCCTGGCCAGAAAATTCGTGGAGAACCACAACTCATGGAGGTTTCAATGGGAAAATCATTGAACAAGGAGCGAGTTTCCAGTCATGTTTGAATACGAGAGCAGGTTTTTTGCCTTTACCATCTTCCATTATCAAGATTTTATCTTCATGGACACGGCACACTTGCACATGGCCTTGCAAATATCTATGACCACCGTAGTCGTTTGTATGACATTCTCAAATGGCAAATGGCTAGAGGGGGGGCCATTTCTCCAATCGAGCCGAGAGTGGGACGAGTGGGGTCAAATCAAACTTCGGAGGTGCCCGAAAATCCCAAGATTGGAGTGTGATCCTTAAAATGATGGCTGGTTGGTGGTTTCAACCCCTCTGAAAGATATTAGTCAGTTGGGATTATTATTCCCAATATATGGAAAACAAAAAAATGTTCCAAACCACCATTTTTCCCCACCTTTCAATTCGCGTCACCTCAGCTCGCGGAAGTGACCCGTTTTAGGTCCAATCAGAAATCACCAGACGAAACAGGAAACAAGGGCCAGGATTCATCTCGCATTGAAAATGGCAAAATGTCCAGAGATTCACCACGTCTCCGGATACCAAATGGGACATGAGCAATAATCCACCTGTCCACTTCATCCAACCTCCATTGTGGCCAAGGAACCGCCACACAGCCAGTATACAACCCCAATACCGTGGAATGAGGCTGAGTATAACTCATGGAAAGTGGCTGACAAGAGTGGCAAAGGCACTCCTTAAGGATTTTTGCAAACCACCTGGCACGTAACCTGAAAGGGTAATTTGCTAACCCCACCAAGTCAATGCAATCAGCATCCCTCCACTGCTTTTCATGCACAGGGCCTCGACTGCCAGTTGCTAGTTGGAAGTCAAGATACAATTGGAAATGGGACACCCATTGACAAGAGTCACACGCACCATGTAGCGTATGCTGCCACCAGCTTAAAATTTTACGAACCAGAGTCTGGCCATACCATCGCGCTGCAGCACTCGGAAACCTTTTGAGTTCTCTCAAACCTTGCCAAGACCCAGGCGGCGGCCGCACAGGAGCCACATTGGGTTCTTCCTCCGGTTCAGCAGTTGCTTGGGCCTTCATTGCTGCTTGGCTAACTCTGAGCAACACCATTTGAACAGCCCTTGAAATCTTGTGGGAGATGGCACACGCCACAACATGGGCATTGTACACGTTCCAAAATGAGGCTGGTCTGTTGAAATTCGCACGAAGGGCTGTTCTGTCAGCCCAGTTATTATGCAACAAACACCAGTCCTCAAAAGGCGAGGAGCCAACTGTACCAATGTGTGCTTGAACCTTCGTAACCTGGACACTTTGAGCAGGCAAATCACCAACCGCATGAAAAACCTGGACCCACAAATCAGAGTGGGGCCCATTAGCTGCAGGGAACTGCCCTTCCAAGATCTTACTGAGCTGGCTAATCGCAGAGGCGCAATCAGTCCAAATCATGATCCTGTCTTCGTGCTGAAATGATAGACCTCAAAATGGCAAAGATTTCAGCCCTATAAGCGCTTTGCAACAAGCCCGGCAATGGACCACAATCAAGTACTGAGCTGGACATGCCATCAACATCGTCTCCTGCCACAACCACCGACCATGCTGCAAAGCGCTGCCCCGGAAGGTGTTGGTTGTGACAGCTCCCATCAGTGAAAAGGTTAACAATGGCCTCCCCTGGCTCAAGGCATCTAGGCTCACCACACCGTACTTCGCTAAGCAGCCTCCACCATCGGAGCTGTGTCCATGGTCGCAGCGACCAGCCATAGCAGGTGAGCGACTCTGGCAAATTCGGCAAAAGCGGAAGGACCTCAGCAGGCATGGCTTCACGCAGGGACGCAAAGTGAGGACATACCCAAAATCTATGGTACCGGCTGTCAACAGAACCACAAAATTGACAAAGGTCATCTGCGCCAGTGTGGCAATATTGTTTGCCATCTTGGGTTATGTGCGTACCATTAAGGAGCTTCCTCATGAGGGCAGCATCACACTCGGTCAAGGACTGCAACCATTGACGGGTGTGAAAAGGGTCACATCTGGATAGGTGCACAAGGCCAGGTCTATGGGAAACTTCTTGAGACACGATTTTCTGCCACGCCAACCCCGCCCTGAAAGAAATTTCAGCAAAAGAGGCGCCAAAAAGCGAAAACGAGCCAATGTCATCCTGCAACAAGCCTGTCTCATTGATATGCCACCCCAAGATTTGGATCCTGGTCAAAAGCGTGAACGTGAAGCTATTGTCAGGACAAGTGGACTTCCCAAAAGACAAGGCAATCATGGAGGCCTTCACCTCGGCTCTATTAGCACATGCCCTCACCAACCTGAAAGTGCTCAAGATCGCCCAAAAGTGGGGATCAGAATTGGGTTCATGAACAAGGCCTAAATGAAGGAAAGCATTGCTACCTGCACCGTCAGCATGTAAACCCCTCATCGCACCGGTTCGTAGTTGATGAAATTGGGCAAGGGAAACCGTGGTGGCTGCGATGGCATGCAGCCCTTTGGGCCAAGCCGCTGTTCTCAAAGCCCTGAGTTTATCCTTGTACTTGCATGCTGACAAACGAAGCTTGGGCCACAACGAAACCATGGCAGCAAAACGGTCAGTTTGGACCTTGTTGGAATGTCTCCTTGACATCTGGCATTGCGCACCTAGGTTACGACATTCCAGCTCAACTTTGAAACCATCTTTCCGTAGCTGCGCTCGTGCATGGGGACACAACGACCAGGCAAACGTCTTACGGGCATCCAGTAGCAGGTCTACTTCAGCCACAAATTGATTAAGACAGGTCTGTATTCCCGGCAGGTCATCCGGACAGCATGTCAACACCTGCCAATCATCGACGAAAGACATCGGCTGGCAGAGTGGGAAAAAATGAGTAAGCCATGCATGGAAAAGAAGGTCAATGCAAACCATAGCAATGCAGCTCAAGGCATCTCCTTCCGGATATCCAGTGGAGCTCCCAATTGGATCACTGAGACACCCTCGAATGGCAAACCTCCGTTGAAAACACGACACGGCACCTGTCCAAGCTTGTACAACCCCAAAAGGAAAACCTAGCCAAAGGCAGCATGCAATGACAACTTCACGCGGAAGATGGTTAAATGCTTTCTGAATGTCTGCAATGAGTCCAGTCAGTCGGATGTTTTGCCCAAAAGAAAATTCAATCGCCCACAGGATATGCGCCCACAATTGGGCCGCATGGTAACCTGGTCTGCTACCATAAAGGTGGTCTGGGAGCGCATCTTCCATGACCCTGATGGCATGTCTTGCATGAAAAGTACCAAAGCACCGATATACCAAACCCAACACCGTAATTGGGCGAAAGTCAGAAGCAGACTGGGGTGACTCAGTCTTAGCAAGGCTGGTGACACGCCCATCAATGATTTGAGAGGGCCACATTCCACTGTTTTCAGCAGTTGAAAAGATCCGGCAAAAGTTTTCATGCACACAAGTGGGCATCGCACGGAGGTCCTGGATGGAGACACCATCTAGGCCCGCCGAGGTAGTGGTCTTTTTGCGGAAAACACAACTCCTAAGAGCATCAGCGTCAAGTGTAGCCCATGGCAAGCGTGCACACGGCAACTTATCTTGAGCAAATTGAATGATGGCATTCCAACGTTCAGGGGGCACCTGATCATGCCGTTTCCACCTAGCTCCCCAAGTGTCAAGGAACTCTGCTGCAAGTTCTTCCGTGGACCCCTGGCAAAACACCTGGGAAACTTGTGATCCGGGTTCAATGCCATCAACACTGTCAAGCCAAAGGCAGTCATGATCCCAGTGGATAATTTCTCTCTTGCGACCTCCCGCCATGATGGGTCGGGCATGCATCCAAGAGTGAAGAGAAGACAACACTGGCAACCAATGGTTTGCAAAGCAATTCAACGCCCTGAGCAGGGGCAGCTTTAATATCACGGAAAATCACATTTGGGTCATTGACTCGGCGGAGCCTTGCATACTGGCGGGAACTTTTGGCAAGATCCTTTTCAAGACAACGCACAGAAAGTGCCAAAGACTCATACATGGCCTGAGCAACCAGGCAGGGCGGGGGTGCCACTGGACACGCCAAAGGGGCCCCATGGGTTGAATGTTCACATGTAGGCCACCAGGTCATGAAATCAGGAGAGAAACCCTTAGCCCGGCAGATGGCTCCCCAGAGCAAACCAGCATGTTCATCAACATCAGATCTCTGACTAACATGCCTTACATAAGACTGTAGTCGACGAACTTGGCGGACCCACTGTGCATGTCTGATCGACACTCCATGGAAATTTGGCTGGAACTCACCTAAGCGCGCCTTTTTAACTGGGGCAATCCTGCCCCCAGCCGCACGTTTTGTTGCGAGTGTGGAGCCTCTCCCAAGCTGGTGACGGGAGACAGCAAAAGGAAGGGACTCTACGGCACTTGTTTCAATCATCTTCCACATCTTGGCATACTGGCCAGTAGGGTCATTAGTTTGGATATCCCACCATTGTGAGTCCACTTCAAATTGGGCAGGCCAAGGCAAAGGGCTTGGAGTAGGCCAGACCATTCTGGGTGGTGCCTGCGACAACCTACGAAACACACCTTCGATGACGGCATGGTCTGGCCAAACATCCTGCAAAACCCGGACATCGCAAAGCAGAGCAGCAAGTTCAGGACTAATGAAGCAGAAATCCTTTCGAGTCACATGTTTGCAGGTAGACTGAACAGGCAGTCCCCACTTGGCAAGGGCCAACTCTTGCAAATCCTGGAAGCCAGCCGCCCGAATCAAGTCGAACGCCGGCAGGCTATCGACCAGCTCATTAAGGTCCCCCGCCAAAAACCTAGGGCCAACGTTCAGATGGCAAACCTGGGCCGCCAAATGACGCAAAATTTGCTCATTGTGGAAACGGTGTTGAGGATAAAGGTGACTTTCAGGCTCACCATAGAATGTACCTCCAGTGATCCAAACATCATCAAGCAATGTAGTGGTAACCATAGCCCTTGACGATTCCACCAAATGCACAGGCCAAGAAACTGGCAAACACCGGGTCGGGTGTTTGGACAAAACTCCAACCCCTTTCCAACTTTGGCTGCAAACCTTTTTCGGTGCAACAGGGTGGCCACTGGCAAAGTATTTGAAACATGAGTGGGAGCAGGCAAGGCTCTTCCGGAAAGCATGAGCATCACTACCTGAAAAATGAATTTCCGCAATAGCCCAAAGATCACCATGCTGCAGTTCAGAGGAAACATAGTGGGCCTTGCCTTTGAGGCCTGAGGGGTTGAATGTACCCAACACAAATGTGTCAACTGCTGGGTCACCAATCGGACCTGGGTTGATAGCTTCACCAATGCGAATCAAACTGGTCAAAATGAAAAGGATGAGAAAATGCATCCATCTCCCCTTGGAACATCTAACCGATGTCTGGTGGCACACAGCCACCTCCCCAAAATCAAACATGTTTTGAAACCGCAATGGGCGACGGGCACTGTAAAACCAACTGCAGAAAAGAAGGCAAACCCCAACCATCCACCTACAAATGGCCAGAAGCCCAAGCCCGGTGTGTCACTCCATAGTGTCATCCCTGGGACGCTTAGAGAGAAGCCCTCTAATCTGCGCCATCTGGTCATGAAACATCGCCTGAATGGATTGATTCTGGCTCTCCAACTGTCCATGGAGCTGTTGTGCCTGCGCATTGATCTGAGTCTGCATAGTGCTCAACTGTTGCGTGCTGGCAGCAGAGAACTCCACAAATTGAGATTCAAGCGATCCTTGTTTCCCCATGAGTCCCTGCACTTGGGATTCCAGTGCCGATAAGCGTTCCGGCACTTCAACATCCATGTTGGCTCCCAGCTTTGTCAAGACAGCCGTTTGGATGCGGTCTTCGAGTTGCTGCATGCTTTCCGTTGGCTGAGGGACTCCAGAAACCCCACCAGACTGTGTAGTCTTGTACTGGCCCCATGGATCATTGCAGGCGCGTGACCAAGGGTCATCTTTGGCAGCACTCCCACACAGGGACAAAGTTGCTGCTGATCCCACTGTTCGTGGGACTGGCTGCTTCTGGGCTGATTCTTGACGATGGCGGGAGATGACCACCTCACCATGAGATGTCATGATGATTGTTTCAGCAGGTTCATCCACAGCATGAATAAGCCACATGTTTCCTTTGCCTGGCACTGGTGTGGCCGGCTGAAGAGGTTTTGTGGACCACCCTGCCTGCTTGAGCGCTTTACAGATCGCATGTCGATCCGTTCCATAAGGGAACGGTCCCGCAAGGAACTCACACCGGGGTCCTTGTGGTAGGAACATCGCATCCGGTCGGAGGACACCGTGAACAGACTGAGCTTGTGATGCTAACACTCGAAGACCTCTTCGGTCGCCCATGCGGGCGAGCCCCACAACCGCGGGGTTGGTTTGTTTCAAATGTTGCAGCTCACTAACTGATTGGCGAGGTGTCCAAATCACTGAAAATTCAGGAAGGATATCCTTACCATCCGCGGAACGTGGTTCACAGTATGTGCCATGCTTACCACTGGCTTCCAGGAGAGGCTGCATGAGGATCTTGGGGATCCGAATACACACTGTGAAAAAGTCAGCCTTGCTTGCTGGCACAGGTTTAAAACCTACCCTAAGGAACTGGCGGCGCCACACATCCAAAATAGGGTCACGGACTGGCAATGCTTGCTGGTTGTGCCAATGAGGACACTGGCATCCTGTCACATCACATCTGCGGAGCAGGGGGAATTGAGAAACCAAATGTTTGATTGGAGCAGCCGCAAAAACATCCCATTCAATGGGGAGCTCATCTTTGAAGGAAATCATTTTAATCGTTACAACATCCAATGACTCCAGCTCAACCTTGGCCTGACCTGCGACCTTGTCAACGAACCCTCGACTCAATTGGACAAGAACAGCTTCAACAAGGATTGGTTCATTGTCAACGAGGCACCTGCACGGAATGGTGACAGCTTTGTGTGGCAACGCAGTGTCAATAGTCACATCAGGCGACATGCAAATGGCCAGAGCCAATGGTTCCTGAGAAACTTGGGTGCCAGCACGGAGGTAAGGTTCAGCCTCACTCGGTGACATCAAAACAACCCCTGATGCAACTGGACCAATTTGCTGCGGCAAAATTTGGGGAACAACCTGTTGGTCAGCCCGAAAACACCCTTCAAGAAACTTGATCTTTTGAGGATCCAGTTCCACCGCTTGAGGCATCTTGGAGACTCGACCTCCTGTTGCAGATTTGGGTTTCTTGCCTACTTGCTTGCCTCGATTGGAAGCAACAACTTCAGCCAACTCCGTAGGGAGCAAGAATTGGAAGCGCACATGATTAGCCAAGGTCTTAAGTTGGCGCCACGGTTGTTTGGCCTGCAAAGCTTGTTGGATTTGATCACTACCTATTGCTCGGATAGCCTGGGCTGCACGATTGTCAGCTTCCGACTCAGGAACTCCATGCTTCATGAGTTCGGCCGCAAGTTCACGACACAAGGGGCCCGGACCAAGTCCCCACACAGTAGGGCACCTACAGCAGGTGGATCTATACACGGCTTCGACAAAGGCTGCACGGAGGTTTGCATGCACGTCTGCCAGTTCCTGCAGTGTTTGCGGCAGGTCTTCTTGGGCAATGATGTGGCCCAAAAAGGACAGCGTCAATGCTCCGCAAAGTTCATGTTGTGGGAGGCCAATAGGCAACCAGTGAAAAGCAACTTCTTCAAAGCCAAGATGTGAACGCAATGTTTCCCCAAAATCCCTCAAACCAGGGAACATACCATGGAAGTTATCAACCATATGCAACTGCAATGTCTCACCTCGCGAAGTCACCCAAAGTGGGATCCAATGTTCATCAAAATTGATGGCAGAAACGATTTTGTGCCGAGCTGCTTTGATTTGTGGGTGATCATGACACCACCTGACGCAAAGGTCACGACCTACTGTGTCCCAGGTGCTGAAAATGAGAGGATCAAGAAAAGCAAAACCCGGAGCGTGGGGATCATCAGCGCTGGCACTTGCATCCGCACTTTGGAGCATATCAATGACATGAAAACGGATTTCATCGTCAGCCATTGCCTTCCCTTTGCTAACCATCAGTTGGATACGTTCTTCAGCTGACATGCATCTATGGGCAAAGCTTCCTTGGCGGCCAAAACCAAAAGTGGCATGTGGAAACTCTGCTTCATACCTGGCCAAGTCAATCTCCTGAAACTGGGACGCACTTTGCACATGTTCAGGGCAAGTCTGTGGTTGGTCCTCTGACAGAGCCGCCACTGCGTCTCTTTCATCACTTTCAGAGTCACCGTTACCCCAAATCCAAGGTCGCGTCACTGTCTGCCTTGTGGAAACTGCAGTGGCAAATGCTTGTTTCATCCTAGCTTGGAGGATTGCTGCTTCAGCGTGGCTTGTGGGCAACATGGTGTCAAACAACGCATGGTGCAGGAAGGCAATACTCAATACCCCGCACAAATGAGTGCTGAAAAACAACCGTTGCTGTCTGTTGATCAAAAAACTCGAAAAACCCAAGGCCAGGCTCATGTTTTCAAGCAACTTGTCAAGATCAGCATGAGAATTACACGCTGCATCCCATGTGACAATGTTCAAGTGATTTTTCATCGGCACCAGCCAAACCGGTACCCAGTGCGCTTCAACACGGAAGCACGCGATGACTTGGACTCCAGCAGCAAAGACCTCAGGGTGGTGCCTACACCATTGTTTGCATGTAAAGCCTTGGTTACGTTGCCAGGACGCACAAAGCAGCGGATCAATGAACAGGGGAACAGATGTTCCCGGCTTCAGGCTGTCGCTAGCCGACATTTTCTGTTGGAACTGTCGGAGGTGAAACCGAATTTCATCATCTGCCCAGGCATCTCCTTGCTTGTTCAAAATTTCAAGTCGATCACATGGGAGGACAAATTGGTTTCTCAATGCATCCAGGTGCTCATGACAGTTGATGCACGGCGGAGACAGTTGAACAAACTGATCGGTCTGCAAGGCCAACAGGGGGGCCGCAGAAATCCATGATTGGGCAAAATCCGTCTTCCCATATGGCTGAGTGGCTACTACTTCATCAGCAGCATTGACACACTTGGGACCCGAGTCATGCAGGGCCACATGGTCAATTTGGGCCTGGGCAGGGTCAACAATGGGTTGTGACCATGTTGCCGTTGGATCAAGGGCAGTGGAGATCACCTCATGGCCAGGATTGTCCAAATCATGTCGTCCAACATGTGCATGCAAAGTGCTAGGAGGATTAGACACTCCAACCTGGTTCCCCTCCAAAGACATTCGGCAATCATGATTTTGAAATTCAACCGGCATTATAGGGAGTGGCCGGCATTCCCCAGGATGTTCAGCCACTAAAGGGCTAGGCACGGGCAATTTCGGGAGTGGCCCGGATTCCCCTCGATGGTCACTCGTCACTGCATTTTGGGAGAGTCCTTTGACACAAACATCCATGGAATCAGCATCCTCAGGACACGAATGGACAGGTTTGCACTGACGGACAAAGACAGTAGAACCTTGGGACAAACCATGTTCATGGGACAGCACTTTACCAGTTCCGGCAGCAACAACCACGGGTCCAAGATCCCCGACCAGTTTCACCTGAGCAGCAAGCAAGGCGTCAATCGTGGATTCCTGACTCACCAAACATTGGACTGGAGCCTGGTCACAATCCGGGAAAAAGGCTTGGCAAACATCAGGTGGGCAATCAACCTGCATGGCCTCTGAGCAACTTGGAGGGGCAAACCATGGTGTTTCTGGTTCGTCAAATGGGGGTGTCTCCAGTCTTTCACCTACAGCGGGCACTTCCTGGAAATGAACACTGGGTGGCCGAGACGACAACTGTTTCATGCGAATGATGGCGTCAAGAATGGCTGCAAGAGAGATGCTGCACTCAGAAATTTCATCCCACTGTGGTAGATACATCAGCTCTGGCAAAGAAAGATCAGAAAATTCCTGCCAAAAGGAAATCAGCGAAGCAGTATTGCGATTCTCAACCGGTTCATTCTCAGCCTGCCAAACCTGGCGGCAGCGCATGAGGAGCCAGGCCCTGAATGCCTGTATTTGAGCCAATGGTGAGAACAAAGCCTGGCCAAATTGTTTCAAATCCAGCTGACTGGCTACAGAGCTGAACACCCACAGTGCCTGGAGAGGGCTGGCCAGCTGGCCAATAGCACACAATGTCAACCGGACTTCGAGGCCATAATCGATCACTGGATCCATCGCGTTCAGTGCTAAACACTCACTTGGATGAACATGTCGAATTGATGTAACCCCCTCAGAGTTCGGTGCGCTTCTGACCAGGAGGCCAAACAAACCCTTGGTTTCCAATCTGAATTTGGACAATCCTTGGTTCCGGCACCCGCAAGGGCATGGGAGTAATTGATTACCCCATGAGTGCAGGGCACATGGGGCAATTCCCTTGGCATCAAGAAGGAACCTAGTGAAGGACCCATCATTCAGGCCAAAAGCGGAAGCCTCTTCATGGTTCAGCGTCAAGGCTAACTCATCTCTGGGGTCCCAAGGGCAAATGAAAGGAATCACTTGAGAAACATGGGTCACATCATCAAACGTCGGCCATGAGTGCAGGTCAACAGATCCTACCAACGGGGAGGTAAGAACCCACCATGCCCTGCTTCGGCGTGTTGGCCATGCCATGTCAAGTCTCAGTTCACACTGCGCACCATGAAACCCTGTGATATTTGTGAAATGAGCAATCTCTTCCTTCACAAAATCGTTCTGGGCGGCTGGAGAAACGCATTCTAGCACTAGCACATGAACCCTCATGAAATAAGCCATGTTCAGCACCTTAGTAAGGCAAGAAGCTCTCTCGTCCTCTCTCCCTCTGCAATCACCTAAGCGGCTGTATGGTTGACAGGCGAATCCTGCCGACATGCAGGAGGCTCCACGTGCAGCATGCCATGTGTTGAACATGACATCATGGCAACCTACATCACCCACAACCACATCACAGTTGAATTGCTTCTGGAAAAGTGACAGCATCCTGGAGTTGTGGTCAACCGCCACCTTGACGAAAAAACCCCCCGCATGAGCGCCTTGCGACATGCCACCGAAGCCGGAGCAAACATCAATTAACTCATGGAGGTTGTGCCAGGAAGGCAAGTCATGGTACATCACCTTTGTTTCATGTGTGGCTTTCACAAGTGGTACAGGGAACTGCTTCACAAATTCAGCATCAAGCAAAGTGTAGGAATCATGACCAAAGTCAAGAAGACCTGAAAAACCGAATGTCACCTCCGTGTGATCAGCAACCATGATGTGCCTCTCATGCGTAATGTCAAAGATTTTCATCTTACACACCAAGCTGATGGGACTACCTTCCAGGATGCCACCGAACTCCATGGGAAAAGCCCTAGCCATGGCAACCAAGTAAACACACGTGCCCCGGATCTGCCGTCACAGCCGCACCGCTGGGAGGAACTTGGGGCTTCACGGCTGTGTTCCAAACCACCAACCAGATCAACAGTGAATGCATGGCAGTTTTCAACCCTTGATGAGACGAAGTACAAGTCTAAGATAGTCCCAGCATGCATGCTAAATAGATGTTTGTCCGAAAAAAGGGGTCGCCCCAAATGTGATCTTTGAACATGTTAATAAACATATTATATTCATCTAGCTGAGCGACTCCCATCTTGGCACAAGTGGGATACCTGGACCTGGACGTCCCACCCACTGATTGGTTTGGATGAAGATGGGAAAATCCCGAAGCTCGTATAACCTTCCATTGTTCGAGGATGATGACGTAAAATGAATCATTGATAATCATTGATAGATACAAATCGCCACTGTAGAAACAGTTTGGTTAGCTTACAAAAGGGTAGTAACTTGCAACTGATGAGCAAATGCACTGGTTCAAGAATCAACGCAGTCTGGAAATTCAGTTAGAACAGAAACAAACCAACCATAAAATACTATAATTATAGTCTACAGTGTACCGCCAGCCTGGTGTTTGCAGAAATCTTCATTGAAACCTGATGAAATGTCTGCCATAAGTCCCTGCCATACCTATTCTAGTTCGATATCATGAAGTGTCTGAAAGAAGGTGTTATGGGCACAATGGTTTGCGATATACTCCATTTCCGAAAACATCCGGGGAGATATGTCTTTGTCTCCGTCCACAGGAACAAAAACGCTGGAATGTGTGGAAATGCGGCCATACTGCTTGGTCACATGTTCAGTCACCTAAAATGAAAAAACAAGGGGTGCTGTGGGACATAGGTCAAGCCACAGCAACTATGAAAAATACACCAATCCCATCCTACCCAACCGATAGATACGAGTATCTCAGGTTTGAATTATCCCCAACAAAACAAGGTAGTCTCATAACACGAGTACAAGAACCAATCAAAAGGTCCATAATAAACCACATATATTTGATGCTTTATACAATCCATTTATGGTAATTTGGAGATGGTGGATCCTATTGTCCGACTTCTTCACCACTGGAAAGCAGCAAACAACAAACACACAAAACAAACCAAACCAAACTAAAACAACACAACACAAACAACATATATGGTATTACTTGTAGTAGGGACATGGTGAATACATGTTTCTTTTTTCTAGCAACATTATATATAAATGAGTGGCGGACAAAATTACTTACTACCCGCAATGGGCATGGCCAAAGCGGGTTGTCCCCTATCCGTTGTGAAGGTTTGTAATTACCCTCACGCTATGTGCAAAAATAGGGTATCGGTAAGTGGGTGGTCCCCTATCGCTTGTGAATGTTTTCGCACGGATTTGAACATCCCATGTCCACTCCCCACTACTTTAGTCTTCCGCGAATTTTGTCGGTTATTCTGTTATGTCTGGTAAATTATATAATATTTCACTAACCTGAATTAAGGCCATTTGGGGATGGTTTCCCTTATTAACCATGATTCCAGTGAGGGAAAACAGTAAGTTCGTTATAATTTACCCAGATATGTCTATTGGTTCTGGGCAAGTCTCATGAAGTCATGAAAAAAGGTGCCAGACATCCTGGGCAAGCGACTCATCCAGAGGCCTCTCGGAGGCTTGCCAGCTTTTCAAGGCACCTCAAGGAATTCGGCGGGCCCCAGTTCGTTGGCCAAGTTGCTTTACGCCTATAGCTATAGCAAACATGATCAACTTGTGATCATGGAAATTGGGATTGTACATAATGTTACATAGAAAATGGTGATTTGTAGATAATTGATGTGAGCTAAAGTTGGTGTTTAGCATAGATAACTAGGGTATACGGTGGATATCTCTATAGTTAGATGGGGAGGGGAGCCCACTGTGTAGGCTCGTGGCCATGGCCATAATATTCAAACAAACCTGTGAATTGGTATAAATTATGGGGATATATTGGGATTGTAATGGGAATATCTAAAATATTAGGGGAAAGGGATTAGTTTTCAAATGCTTTCAAGGGCTCAACACAATTTCTACTTCTGATGGTTCATCGGGAGGGAAGGTTTAGCATTGGGGATTCCAATATGATGGTTTTAATCGGGTAAACACTTGTTCATGGGGGATCCGCAATGCCATGGTTTCCATCCCCAATGGCATCAAACACAATAGGGCGTCATTTTGTTTCAATCATCTTCTTTCTAAGGGTGTATACTCTCTCTCTCTCTCTCTTCACGAAATGCAGATAGCACGGGTCTTTGATGCTGCAAATATATAATTTCAACTGTTCAACCCATATTTTATAGTCCTATCATGTCCTATCTAAGTAGTGCTAGTAATTGTCATTTGCTGTGTCCATGCTTATGCTGGTCATACCCATCGAGTATTCATCAGTAGGGATCATCATCTGGATAGGATGGTAACAACATGAAAGCACCAACCAGTTGTATCATATTCTACCAATCTTTAGGCAGTTGGGTGGTATCTCCAGTTGAAGCCAGATTTTCCTTGTTTGATTACACTGAACTTGGATTTTATCAAGAGCCCCCAAAAGAACTAACAAACTTATGCCGTACGCTCCCAAAACACTCCCATATCTGGCGGCGTATCATAAGCAAAATTAAAAGAATCACCGGCCCTGCAAGCCCATTTAAGCTCTAAAAATCCCCATCCAAATTGTAAGGCACAATTAGTGTTGCTTGAAACCGCTATGTTCCATCGGAAATCTTAATAAATACCCTGCAAACAAAAAAAACACGGCAATGTTTAGCTCCTTAGGTCATTAAACTCCCATCAACATTGCATCCAAAGTAAAGTACTAAACCAGCCGTTCAGTTGCTTACCCAAGAGTAATTGTTGGTTGTATCCCAGTATTGTATCCGCGCAACTGTTAGTTCAACCCCGATTGAACCTCCATTATTCCCACTTTTCCACGCTTAACTGAAATCAATACCTAAATTCATTAACATATTCATGCGGCAAACCCAGCAATAAACAATCCCCAAAAATATCCCATAAAATCACCTGACTCGGGCTGAAAACATTACATTCAAAACATGACATGACTTGGATGATTTTTGGGGTACGAACCCTTCATTTACCAAACCTCCACACAGGATGGTGCCCCCCAGTTATAAGTTGGTTTATATATATATATATATATATATACCATTAACATCCATGAACTAGTTCGTTATATCTACCATAAACTATAAAAATCAATCCATAGAAGGCAAAACTTAGCTATAAAATGGGGGGGTGCCATATTTTATATATTTATAGGTTTTTTTTTACCTATCAAAGATGGTGATGTTCCATCGCTTTTTGGGTCGCCAGGCTCCAGGTCAGAGCTGCAGTTCGATGATGCTCCTCGGAGCGCATGGACTTGAAGGCCTGGCAGCCAAGGCGGAAAAATCAAGGGATTTAACGGTGATTTGAAGGGATTCAAATGGTGGATTTTATTGATGTTATATGTGTAATATGTTTATTCATACTGAAGTAGATATTGGATTTTTTGGGTTTCGTCCTTAATATATTCGTGAGGATGGTTTGAAATTTCCAAATGCTATCTCTTCCAGGTTGACTGTAGGTATATATAATCTGTATGTATATATAATACACGGACTATGCTGTTTTCCCCATCTCTGGCACATAGCTGCGATTGCTGCGGCCTTAGAAAAACATGTACAATGATATTTATAATGTAATTCATTGTGATTCTATACACATGCAGAATATAACCAATAAACATGAAGACAAGTAATCAACGAAATATGGCAAATATGAAAACAAATTATCGCTATGGAATGTAACAAAATCCTGGAGATTGCAGTGGGGGATTCGCGAACAACATGAAAGAATCAAGGGGAACATCTAATAAATAATTCAGCAACTTAAATTCGGGCTATAATGCATGGAGCGAAAGCAATGCCACAAAAGAAACATCAAAACAAACGCAAACCCCCCCACGATGCCAGAGGATAGAGATACATATACAGAAATTAGGGGGTCCCAAAACAAAACACAAGCTAAATGCAGGTTGTAGAACCGCCTTCCCCAGAAGGCAATACCAAGTTGGACCAAGTTGTTGTAGGTACTTGAAGAATCATCTGAATAAAAAACTGGCAGGTCAGCTATCTCCCAGCTATCTAAGGCGGCTGATCATCATCATGACTTCTCTCTTGAATGATGTTGAATGGCTATAATTGGGGAGTACTGTACCACATTTTCAGACACACCCATATGCAATTAACTACCCTCCAATTACATCAATGGAAAATCCGACATTTACAACTGATGTTCCAAGCTGTAAGCTTCCATTTATAGGATACGACCCTGCCATTTCTAGGGGATTCTCCATGGTGTCCTATAGTTATGAGTTGTTGTCCAGGCACAAGCCCATGAATGCCAAATGCAAAATGTCCTTATCGGCTTTGGGGCCCCAAAACTATATGCATTCCCAATCTGCAAATGTTATGCATTTTTGAATATGTTGCTGGGGTACCCCTTGTGCCTAACAACAACTCATAATCCTATAGATTTTCCCAAACAAACCATCGGCAAAACCCCCTGGCGCCACGTTTCAGAAAATCGGTCGACCTCGCGCACGGCCCAGCTCTTTCGGCTGTAGGGGTCGATATCCTTTCAGGCCAAAGTTTGTGTTTGGGGGGCAGAAAACGATGATTCAACTGGCAAGAATCTGCAACAATAGTGATTCAACTGGCAGAATCAACATTGCTTTGACAGGCAGAGATGGCGATTTAACCAGCAAAACAGGAGGATCTAACTGCCAAAGGACGGCCTGGGCCAAGCTTTATTGTTTCTGTTGTGGTTTAAAGGAGGGATTTGGCCAACAGTCATATCCACGACCTGGACATAAGTGGACAACCAATTAGTTACATGTATATATGCAGGTGTATGTATGTATGTATGTATGTATATATATATATATATTATACATATCATATATATACATATATCATCTAGGATCCAACATGATTCACCCATTTGGCGTCTTACTATAAACCAGGGTTCAACCGACCAATTACTAAGTGGGATCATCCTCCAAGTATGGTTGGGATGTTGCATGTTGAGCCCGTCCCACATCTTGGTGGATCATAGTGGATCCCTTGAACAGTTACCAAACCGTAGAATCGGTGAGAATTTCAGCATGCAACTGGAATATGATTTACATTTACATGAGGATCTACATGATCTATATTGATCTATGTGATGATTTATGATAGATCAATAATCACATAGATCATGATATGTTCAGTTCATTCATCTCCTCATATCCGGCGACCATGAACCGCCTGGCAATATCTTCTGACGTCACTCATCGATGCCACACCTGGCAAAGATGTATACCCCTTGACGCATCGGTCAGACAAGTTAAGAATCTGGTGGGTCGAGTTTGAATCTGATATAATCTATATATATAATATAATATGTATATAATATGTATATATATATATATGGGTTATATGGGCATGAAGCAAAACAAACATATCATCACATATCATCAACATATCTACGTATATATATATATATATTGCAGTTCTATGAGTGTTTACCTGATGATAGTATACTGTATTATCCGGTATCATCCATGTGGGTTACATTATCATAGATGTCTTTGCCTGCACTCTAGTTTGATAGAAGTCGTTGGATTGTTTATCAGTACCTGGGGTTCAATATTTATTTGATGGAATCCTGGTACTTTTCAACCAGACATATATAGTTATAATTATGTATATAGGTATGTATGTATATATATATATATACTTATGTAGATGCGTATACTTATATACATTTCAACCTAACGCATATCAGAAATTCAGACAATGTTGGAAGTTTGGCCTTACAGGTGCCTGTAAAAAATGGCTGTGCGATTGTTTAAGCATCAATCTGGGTGGATTCCTACAACTGGATACAACCGGCCCATGGCTGATGAATCAAGCTGAGCTAGCCCCAATCAGTGCCAAAATAGTTTTCATGGAAGTTGATGCTAGTTATATACTGACCGCAAAAAAAAAAAAACCTTTCATAAGGCCGCGCTTGGGCCGTTGGGAGGTACATGAGGTGACCTACTCAGAATCATATTGAATTATTGAGGTATGAAAAAAACATCATAGCCACAAACTTCATAACTTCATGAAATGGTACTAAGAATTTCGACACGACCTTTGGCCACAATATTTATATATATACATATATATATAGCCATGTTCTCAATGCTACTCCTCCATTTGTCACCGCGTTCAGTCACCTCGCAGGCGTATGTGACCATCTTCTCCAACCACCTGGGGTCAAAGGCAGAATTGTTAATGAATTCATTGGGATTCAACCATTAACAGGAATTTCATGGGAAATTGTCCGATAAAAAAAGTTGGATTTAACCATGATGTTTCACAATCCTCAATACGAATTCACTGTTTTTTTGATAGTAGAGACATCTTATTCGATATAAAAAAAAGGATATATCGATGGAATATAGTAAGGGATATGATTGCCTTTTTCATGTGATTTTTCCATGGAATCTATGGGGATTCCAAAAAGAAATTACCGACGAGGCTGGGAAACCACCAACGAAACTCGTGGCTGGAGGTCATGGGAAATTCATCGAAGATGTTTTCAGATGTTCCAGCCATGGAGCTGATTAGCCATTTAATAGTGGTTTAATGGGATCTAATGGTGATTAATGGAGTTTTAACCTCTGGTAAACTGTTAACAAACAACAATGGGAAGATCCACCATGCTATTAATGGGTAAATCAACTATCTCTATGGGAAATACCAACAAAAAACAAGAGGATGAACAAGAACGAAACAATGAAACACCATGAAAAACATGACGAGCAAACAACTCTTTGTATTTAGATATATCTGGGAAACATATAATATTTCACTAACCTGAATAAAGGCCATTTGGGGATGATTACTCTTATTAACCATGATTCCAGTGAGGTCGCAGTGAGGTCGCAGTGAGGTCGCAGTGAGGTCGCAGTGAGGTCGTTATAATTTATCTAGATATATGATATATTTAGCATTTGGTGCCAGATATCTTTAGTGGAGTGAGTTGAAACATGGCCTTTGGGTGGCATCTCACGAGTGCGTACAATGTAGGAAGTGCGACCCTCAATAGATAGGAAGTCTTCGAAAATACTGCAGGGTATAGTAGGTTCTTGTAGGATTACTTATATATTCACATAGAGTAGTGTGAATAGTTGGGTTGTTTGAGTGGGATGTGATTTTTGTTTTTGTTTTTTGGTGCCACTATGTTTAATTAATAATGGTTGCTGATTTCAGCCGCCTCTGTGAATTGTGCTAATCATCCCAAATAGGAGGACAACACATATATATATACACACATACTTGAACCCACCAACCATGCAAATTGTCAATCTTTCTTACACCAAAAATAAGCCCCGCTTATTATAGGGGAGTCTGGGAGTATGGTTTTTCTTATGCGCCTAAATGATTATCGATCTAAGAGGAAAACGTGATCCGCTCCGCACCTTCGCCACCTCATTGGGCCGCCGCCGCCGCACCGGCGAGATCTCACAGTTCAGACCACGGCCTCAAACGAAGAAACTGCCGTTTTTTACCAATCTAATCAATAATCTATTTATAGATGGTTTACCTATTAAAAATGGTGATTTTCCATGGCTATGTTAAATAACTAGAGGGTAAATTTAATCAAACGTGTTTACCAAGAGAAAACTGTGGATTCACCATCTGCCCACATAAAAAAAAGACCCTGAGAATCGCTCAAGAAACACAGGAAAGTATCTTCCAGCCCCCAAGTCATGACAGCGTATATCTTGTGGAGGAAAGGCAACCCCACAGAAACAGGGATTGATCCACACATATATATATGTATATATACAAATGAATGTTTTTTGGGAAGTCAGCGTGATTTGCAACAACAAAGTATCACTATGGAGTCAAGAAAACAACGGAGATTTGGGACTCAACAAAAAATGATGACTTCTATCAACATAAAACATGTGCTTCATCTGAATACAATGATTTTTTCACCTCCTTTAGGAACAAAAATCAGGGTTTCAGCAGGAATCAAAGTGAATTTCAACCCAAAAAAGGACGCCTAAAAATTCAGCATCCATCTTCGGCCTTCTAAACCAGTGTTTTGGTCGGTGCTTATCCCCATACCTAAATCATCTTATGTAAAGCATCCGCAAAAAAAACAAGTAGATTTAAAACAAACAGAATCTTCGACTGGAATCTAGCAGATATCTGAAATGTTGTTGAACCGTTTCTATGATTTCCACAATTTGAACTATTGGAATCCACCGGTCGTTTTGCTTGGGCTGCCAGTCGCAGGTGTACGCTCCGGACGCGCAGCTCGTTTTGCCTGGGCTTTTTTTCGGGGAAATCCTGGGACTGGGACCTACAAATTGGAGTGTAAAATCTCCTGAGCCATGGCCCCCTCAGTTCGCAAAGTGTAACATATGATGTAGCTGTAATATTGTAGCTGTAATCCCAATAAAAAACCACTATGGATGTAGTGAAATCTAGATGTTGCAAGGTATCCCAATCTGGATGTAGCTGTAATACCATGGGGAAGCTCAGAAAGACTTGAATGGGACCTTGGACGGTTGGGTGGTAAACATGCTGAAGGGAACATAGCGGGACTATGGCAAGTCACTCGGGCATCTCAGCCATGGGATAGGGAACATGTACCTAACATATGGATGGTCTATGGAAGGCCAATGTGAGGGAAATCTTATGAACATATACTGTACATATGTATATATATATATATATATGATAAGTGGTATCTATGAAACACTGTAAATAATGGGATAATATGGGATAATGATAAATGATATTAATAAATATATTATAATTATTATATAAGTATAATTGATAAACCATCTACCGACTGGTGCAGGATTTCTTCCATCCACAGTATGACCTAAAATATCAAACATGTTTCCTCAAGTAAGGAGATACACATTGGCCATTGATGAATCCTTAGGGCAGCTGATGGGTACCTGAAGTACGATCCGTGGTCAGCTTTGGGTGTAGTGATCGTTGCGGAGTTTCATGTTGCGCCAACAACAAGGGAGGGAAATAACAACAGTGAATATCCTATAGAAAAGCCATTGACAAGGGATGGACGCAAACAAAATGATAGTTTTACATTTGAAATTACCAGACAAGATCAATCATTTTGGGCTATAGCCATCAGCCAACTGTCCCATTCTTGAACCCAAAGGTCACCACTTCCAGTACAAGCGAGATATATGGAGGTTTCCTGAAATAGGGGTACCCTAAAATAGATGGTTTATAATGGGAAAACCCTATCAAAATCGATGATGTGGGGTGCCCCCATTTTAGGAAACCTTCACACGTGGCAAATCCGTGGCGCAGCGTGCCTGGCTGGAGTGGTCTCTATTCGCGCCGCCTGTCAACGGCCATGTTGAGGTGCTTGAACCGAGTTTACCCTTTGGACATTTAATGTAGCTATTGAAAATAGCAATTTATATACTGGTTGGTGTTTTTGTAACCATCCTGAAAAATGATGGAGTTCGTCAATGGGAAGGATTATCTTATATATTATGGGAAAAATGCTTGAAACCACCAACCAGTATAGTTGATTTATATACCTGCAAAACATTGAGATTTTCCATAGTATAGCTATCTTAGTTTACCACCAGAGAGTAAGGACCAAAGATGACAACAGTAAAATTCAAACCATCAGGAAATTGCTTCACTGGCATTGATTTCAATTTCAGGTGGTTACTTTACAAGCAAAACATCGAGATAAACAATGGGATCTTTCACCAGCCAACTTTGGAAAATAGGAGTTCAACCGTTCAATCAGAAAAAAACAACCGAGCCACCATGAGCCACATCCTATCCTAGTCCTAATCCTATGCATCCGTTACTAACGTCAATCCCGGGGTATTGGGATTTCTACATACCAGCTATATATGGTGATGACTGGAGGATGGTAAACATGACATTGGGAATTACCCACATGAATATGTAATGAAATGTAATGAAATGCACCTAAATTGGGGATGATTTGTTGTTGGGCTTGGACCTCATTGCCCACAGGGATTTTGGCAGCAAATTGTCGTTGAAGCAACAGAAATGGCGGATTGCACCCCCTGGATACCCTGGAAACTGTTGCGACGTTTAGCTGGGCGATGCACGCATATCTATCTGCAATGGATGTATGTGTATAGCCTCAGTTAAAGCTAAGCCCATTGTGAGGGGCTCCATCAACAAGATTCCGAGTCCAAGTATCTCCCAGGCCATAACTAGTAGGCCCTATGACTAGGCAAACTTAAACATGTCTCGAACCTGGCAAACAAAAAAAACAAGAAAAGAAGTGTTGGGGCATCATTTCCTCTACTAACCAGCATTTATGGTCAGGTGGTCCATGAGGTGGTTTGTGTTTGGGATGCACAAAGTGTCCCTTCCATGAACCTGGATGTGTCTTTTGATGATTGGCCATGTTGGTTGTGTCGCAAGTATAAAGCTACTAACGTATGAAACTTGTAGGTTGAATCCGATTCATAGCATGTTATTCTCCATATATTTCCTATATTGTTCCCTATATATTCAACAATATATCTCTAATCATATCGACTACACCCGGCACCTGGTTTGGAGCCATCCGCCTGACACAGCCGGGGTACCTGTACCTGAAACATCTTTGGAAAACACACACACACACATTTGATGAGAAAAAGTCCGTTTCCAAAATTGGCATGGACTCGATTGGACATTTTCTTTGGTAGGCTCAGTATGATGAATTCGCTAGCTGAATATATCTACCCAACGGGGTATATAATTGTGGAGGGGCCGTGTGGGGACACCCTGTTGCTGCGTGGACCACCCCTGGCTGTTTCACCATTTTGGGGTGTTCTCCTGTAGTGGAGACAATTCCGTGGACATCTTGCACTGATCAGATGATTGGGTGATAACCAGATCAAGAGAAGGCTTGTGCCATTTCCGTGTTATGATTCTTATGTATTTTGTAATACACAAAAAAGTACACGTACCGTACATGATCGTACATGATATACAGTACTGGTTGGTGGCTTCAACCCCTCTGAACAATATGAAAGTCAGTTGGGGTTATGATTCCCAATATATGGAAAAATAAAACATGTTCCAAACCACCAACCAGAGTAATCTACCCCATAAAGATAGAACAATGAATCCTACCGAATGGGACACCTTTATCTATCGCGGCTATCTATCACTAATCTATTCAAACATTCACCATTTACAATCTAGCACCCCCCCCACCAGAAAAAGAAACTTGTTTCCAGGATGTTGGTACATGATATTCATATTTCCAGATGTTCCGCATTTTCCCGCTCTTCTATCTATTTTAAGAGGTTGCCGCATTTCACTTCCTGCAGCCCCGTTTTACTTCACTGCATCGCTAGGTGAGCGCTGAAGCCCATGGATCACCCGCATCCGATGTCGCATTTCAGCTGACAAGCCGCATAGGACCCAATGGCATAGCAGGTGACCAGTGCCGCGATCAGCAACTTGAACAAAGCTGGTGATGGCTGGTCTAGGAACGAAATGGTGATGAGAAGCAATGAAAATTGACTTTGAACAACAAGAAATGAGGTGTTGAATCTAGGCTTTCAGCAACAAACGTGATGATATGATGATACAATCAGAAAGACTAAGGTAGCTTCATGAACCTCTGTAGAGACTCCACCAATGAGTGCTAGCGAATGGATTTTCCCGATGCTTTTCTTCACCAATGCTGGAGACCTCGGAAATATGACAAGTGTATGGCTCAACACCACCCAGATATACTCAGATTATAAGGGTTTACAAAAAAAAACAATTGGGTACTCCCAACTCCAATGGTAAAACGGAATATGATCATGATCTGAGATTATCTTGCTTGAAAATGGTCATTCGGAGCAGCTATTGACAACCAATTGCCAGTGTTTTTCGATGTTTTTCGTCAACGGACACCTGCAGAAGTTTACGCGTAAAGACCATGACCTTCTGCATGGTCAAATTTGTGGACCTCCGATTCCCATCCAGTTCCGGCTCCATGTTTTTTTGGGAAGGGGAAATTTCAGGAATGCTGCAAAGGGGGAACTCAGTTTTCTATTCGGAGTTTTACTGCGTAACTTGAAACAACTTATACTGATGGATTCACAGTTTCATGAACCAATCTAAACCAGCCCCAAGTATCAGCCCTTGGGGCTGATCTAATACTTGGGGGAGTATGGTAAATCATCCTATTTGCAGGGGCTATACACAATTTAATGAAGGGCATGTTGGGATATGTCATTGCTATGGATCCTATATTAGCCATCATCTGGCAGTGATCCATCACCATTCATCACTGGGATGAAACCTGTATTGAACGGTTGAACTCACCACCCAGACTAGGGAGAACTATGCCTGACTATTTTGCAACCCTCGTGTACACTTTGTGACCACATCAATCTGGTTACGTAACTACAGCCCATCCCCAAGAAAAATCATGAATGAGGGTCATCATCAAAGGAATGAAAAATAAACCACCAACCAGTTCAATTCAAAACAATGCGAATAGAGACAATAAGGGATATCACATGATATCACTCATTTTCGCTGAAGAACATCTTCCAGGGGGTGGGCAACTGCGGCAACTCCACTTCCAGGAATGTTTCAGGCTAAAACATGCTAAAACCCCAATGTGCTAAGCCCAATCCATACATCGAATCAACCATCCCAGTCCCAATGTAGACCATTTGTATCCATTTGTTCATAGACCCAAGTGATGGTGCTCTGTTTACCTCCACTGTGTAGAGCAACTTCTTCAAGGCGCGGTGACTTTGAGAATTCGGGTACCACCACTCTGCCCCGAGCATGGGGAGACTTCCACCTCAAACTGTACACAATGAGCCCAACGTAGCGCTGCAAGCCGCGAGCCGAACTCTGGCGAGGGCCCGGTTTGGTGATTTCCGTGGGACGTGGACCTTTGGTGTGATAATGTCATGCAACGTTGTCTGATATTCAAATTTTTAGTGTGATAATGACTTTTAGTGTGCAACTTGGATCTTGAGTACGTCGATCTTGTCTATATACCACTTATACAACTAAAAAACATGGCTCATAGAAGTCTATGGCCAAATACGAGCCAAAGTTATAATACAGTTTGACACCGAACTTTCATGTATTGTATGCATGCAAATCCCCATTGTTCTTGCTCGGATCACCATAAATTCATGTTGGATATTCCATCAATGATTCCCGTAGTACTGGAAGTTACTGGAAGTACCAACCATCAAACTTCCAGTGATTGAACAACCATCAAACCATCAAACCATCAAACCATCAAACCATCAAACCATCAAAGCATCCTGGATTCAGGCCCTAAACAAATGCTTCAGACCTTGACCACGGAGATTTCATGGTGATTGGACCCCCTGGTTGAACCTCCAATGTTTACAGATTCTCGTTGGGGAATATCATCACAAGTAGGAACCACTGAATTACTTCCCTCATTTCAATTCGATCCCTATCTTTACTGGTGATATCCCCATGTTTCTTGTGAGGCTTGAAAAGCGCCCGAGTTGCAACTTCGTCCCTTAAAACTAATATTGAATCTCCCATACTGTACATAGGACTGCCAAAAGACATAGATGCAATGTAAGCATGCATGTCACCTAAATAAAAAAAAATAACCATAATATGTATATATATAAATATTTAATTACACTTATATGTATATAATCATATATATATATAATTATGTATGTATATATATATATATTCTATATAATTATACATATATAATTAGATAATCTATACACTTATATTTAGACATTAATAATTATATAATTGAAACTGAAATGGAAGAGTTGAAGCTCCCTATATAGTTGAAACAAACACACTCTCCCATCGATTCATCCATCTACAAATCGGCCCCATGATGAGCAACCATATGCTAGCTGGGATGCACATCCAGTCGTCCGTTTTACCTTTAAGGATTCGTTGTTTTGGGTGGGTCGTGGATGGTCGGTTTACCCTGAATGTTCATACCTGCGAATGGTGGTGACCCCGCTAGGGCAAACATGATGAAGCAATTGGATGAAGCAGTAGATTCTGATGTCCAGAGCACCCTATCTGCTCTTGACTCTCTTTGTGATGCTCCTGTTCCCCTTCCAAATTCACGGTACCTTCATGGTTTTGGAACAGTTTCTTCATGATTTCTCCACATATTGTGGAGCAGTTTTTCGAAGTGATCTGTCCGAAGTGATTCAGACACCGGGTCGGGCAATCACTGTGGGCTATCAGGCAAAATTGAAGTTCCCAAAACTATTTACCAGTACGACCAGTCACAGTCATCATCCAATTTATTTTCCCTCCCATGCATATATAATTCCTGAAATTTAGGACCCAACAAGTCACCGAGTCTTTTTGAAAGTAGGGAAACTAATGGAAGCAGCGTAGGAAAGCATGGTTTTCAACGGTTTTCACGGGCCCAGCGTTTGAGTTTTCGGCCAGCTCTTGCTAAGGTGACCGAGCTGTGCTGGGGTTTCCATCAATCCTGGAAATCGTCCTGCACTGGTCATGATGGGATTTTGATGGGCTTTTCTGTTATGTTTTGATGGAGATTGACCCTTAAGAAAAATAGGTGATTGCACCAAGTTGGAACACAAAGATGTTAATGGGGTGAGAATACACATTGCCCTACACCTCTACCTCTTCTGACTGGAATAATCTGGGAAGAGTTGACCCAAATGATGTCACCCCGATGCTGGGACTGATTGTCCTGGTCCCCAATCAACAATTTGAATCGAATTTCCCCATTGATCCCCTTGTCATTCTCGTTGCTTTGATGAAAAATCAAAAACCGGACATTGATCGGAAAGGCATGGAAAAGGTATGGTTTCATGTTGTTTTTCTGTTTTAAATCTCGAACATCCCAATATCCAATGAATAGTATTGACTTACAACAGGCTAGGTCTTCAAGAGGCAACATATTTCTCATCATGTGCGTTTGGCAGCTCAAACCTCTTTTCAGGAACCCCCTCATTGCTGTCGTCCGTTCTCTAGGCCAACAGCCATGCTGGTCTCGTCTGTGGTTACCCTCCAAAAATATTGTCAACACTGGGGATATTGTCAACACTGGGGGGTTATTCAAGTTGGCTTTGATCCAAAATTAATCCATAAATTGGATTTTAAAAACGAAACATGGGTGTGCACATGCTTATGGATGTAGATCTCAAGGACGTGTGACAGGCTTAAAGAAAATGGTGAGCAAGCACTGTTTTGTATTAAAATATTACCCCAGGAATCGAGCACTTACCAACAAGTTTGATTGTTTTTGCGCGCTGCTCCGATGCCAAGAGTCACTTCTTTCCGTTGCACGTTTGGATGTGCAGTGCTGTGCCAATGTGATGTGGTGTCATTTCATATGATGTGATACAATGCAGGGCTGTGCCATCTAATTAATGCAAATGTAAGTACCTGCCTGTCTTATCTACGAATTTCTACGATTCAACTTCCAAACGCAAAGGAAATCTGAAATTGGGCATTGGGTCTGAGCGAATCCAGAAAAGGAAACACCAGCGACTTCTTCAGCATGTATCATACCATCATGTGTTTTGAAATTGTGATTGTAACTCCTCAGACATGCAAAATAGGGAATATTGATTAATATTGGACAGACACATAGCTCACAACTGCCCCTTCCTAACCACCGGATAGTGAAACAATGCAATACATAGATTTCAGCACAGCAAAATCGCATCATGATGAATGCATCTGGTTTTAACATGTTTTAAAGGCCTTCCCCTCTTTGGTCATGTGAGTCATGCCTTTGATCATGTGGGTTGGAAAATTGGGGAAAGCTCACCAGGGATCCCCCCCGCCGTTCGAAAAAAGCTTGGACAAGCCTGAAACTTTCTGGAAATCAGTGCAAAAGAATATCAAAAGAATCCTTTGAGTCAACTTCAACCTGAAGCAACAAATCTGAAGGGTCTTCCACTTGAGCCTTTAGCGGCACGGCTGATTTCTGTATCAATGCAATTCTACTCGATTGCCCTGTGCGGTTGCTGCGCAGCGGGCGGGCGAAAAGACCGCCCGGTTTGGTGAATACCGGAGCCCATGCACAGGAATCACCACAAAAAATGGCAGTTGCCATAGCTAGCACTGCAGGATGATGCCTGTGGTCACTGTGAACCAAGTCGAAACCGGAAAGAAATCTACTACCTTAAGTCTTCAAATTTGTGGTCCCCAATATATCCCAATCGTCAAGAAAACTGGCCTTGTACTGAATTGTGGTATATTCATGTATATTCTGGTTATCAATTCCCCACTGTACACATCACTTTGTACCCAATCACTATTTAAACATCATTTCAAGTAGTGTTTCACATCTAAAATGTGAAAATCTCTGAAGACCCTAGCTTCGAGCTCAAAACAATATCTCAGCCAACTACCTCATTGATACCATGGTTGTTGCTTGTGTTCGCTGTATTGCTGTTCATTCTGTGCCCTCCCCAACAGTGATATCATGAAACCTACAGTAACTGTTCACGCACACATGCCAAAGTAGATAAAATGATTCTGAACACGTGTTACATTATTTCATTTGCTGTAAATTTCTACGTGGGCCGTGTTCATGTCTGCTGTTTTTGTTGGTTGTATAGAGCCCATATACATCCATACCCTACACAAAGGTTTCGCTTCCCCAGTGAGGTCGCGCCACTATGAATGAATGGTTGGTGCACCTTGGTGGTTCTACGTTTTCCTGAAAAAAATAAGACAGGGATCATCATCCCTACGCTGGAAAGGGCACATCTTCGAAACCACATAACTGGTTGGTGGTTGAGCCTACTCCTCTGAAAAATATGAGTTCGTAAGTTGGGATGGTTATTCCCCATACATTATGGTAAAATAAACAATGTTCCAAACCACCAACCAGCACATAATTTATGTCCCAGCTGCATGGCCCCAGGTAGATGAGCGTTGTCAAGAGGACGGATCCACAAAATGGAAGTCGAACGCAGGACTCAAACATCTGACGAGAGTCCTGCCTTGGGAAAACCATGGAAAACCACTTTCATGGTGCTTCCAGCTAGCACCCAACTTGATCTACGTTCAAAGCCCTTTGTCAATCTGCTGATTGTTCCAATCCAAGGATTCACGTTTTGCTGGTCCATCAATGTCCATCATCTTCAAAGTGACCCCACCAACCAAAATTGGCAACAGAGTAGCCTGGTTGTTCTGTCGTGTCATCCCACAGATCACATCAGTGAATCAGATTCGCAACGCGGCCCAATCAGCTCCTGCCACCAACTGGTGCCAACTCAGAGGGAGAAAGAAACTGACTAATGTGGCAGACCCCTAGATTGCTCATTCTTGGGTTTACCACATGAAAATGGACGTTTAAACCAGCACAGTGACTCCACTGATGCAAAGATATGTGTTGTACCAACAAATTGAATTTCATGACGTTCCGAACATGATGATCTACCATTGCCGAAACAAAATCAATATTTCATTCATAGTGCAGTTGCCAAAGAGACATTTTCAAAGTTTGGAGCACCTTCTCTCATGAACATGTTTCCTATTGTTTTTTATTTAAGGGTTGCATTGGGGTTATTTCGAGGTCATGTCTATGTCGATCTTTTATTGGCCGAATTGTTTCAAATACATACGGAATTCAAACGAACAATTGCTGGGCTAAACAATAAACTTAAATAAATGTTTGTCGCGATCTGGTGCCTTAAGATTCCCGACCATATGGGGTAAGTTCAAATTCCCCGATTTTTCTAGAGTAAAACCAACTTACTCCACATTTATCCTTAACGGACTCTACCTGCAATTGTAAATAAACCAATCCAAAATTCCAAATCGTGCCATTCGACCATTCCACCGACTATTTGGAGCTTTTTGTTGGAGACATGTCCGCGAGGCCACGTGACATTTGACGGATAAGTTACGGATAAGTTGCAGGAAGTGATTGGTGAACCTATATTCAGTGCAAGTTTAAGGAATGGGATAAACATGGAATGGCAGGTTTAAGGGCAAAAAATGAAGCGGATACTCCGCGGTTTATCCTCATGGGTCACCCTTTGGTAAACATGGATTACCATAAAATCCCCATGTTCAATGAGAAACTCCTCTACATTTTCTACTTTGGTTTCCACTGCAAAGGGATGAACCAACAAAAATGTGTTTCCTAAACTCCCGACACCCAAAAAACAGAGAGAAACAAAGGGGCCGGATGTGAAACATTCACGCAGACAGTGGATGACGTCAATGTCGAGCCAGCCACAAGAGGCTTCGTCAAATTAGATGGGGTACCCCTTCTATCAATATATGGTAAACGGGTGTTCATCCCCATACAAATATTATCTCTAGATATGGATCCACACAGCCACATACACACATACAAAACATAACGTAACTTAACATAACATAACATATCCTTACATTACATTGCATTACATTGTATTAAATACATACCATACCATACCATACCATACCATACCATACCATACCATACATTATTTTGTATCCTGAGTAGTTCGCTATTGTGGCCAAATTTTTCCAAATTGTTCTGAACCCCTGCAATGTTCGGAAGGTTCCCTATTGTGGTAAAAAAAAATGGCAAACCATTTTTTTCGTCCAACAAATGTTTGCGTAAAACAAAATCTGAAACTTAATTTTGCAAAAACCTTCCTTGTCTCCCTGGCCTGAAAGAATCCGACCGCTTATTAAACCGTCGTTAAACAACAACTTTTCCACACATTTCCAAGGCACCGGGCCATGAGAGGTCCCAGTTCACTTTAGTAGTTTTGTTCTCAGGGTTCACAATTGCAGCAAACTTTTCAGAGGTGATTGTGGGGCCAAGAGAAAAACAAAAACACATCTTTTACAAAAACAATTGAAAAGTTCAAAGCCCAAGCCTTTCCGAAAAGAATCCGGCCGCTTAGTAAACCGTTATTAAATACCAGTTTTTCAACAAGGTCTTGTAGCGATGCCTGACCAGCATGGCAAAATAACCTAAAGAGAAATTTGCGCTTACCTTGCGCTAGAGACTTGCGTTCAAAGCAAGCCTTCGGGACAGGACTGGCTCGTTTTCGATGCGGGGAGACCGTTTGAAAATCAAATTTATATGCGGGTTACATTCTCCTTCTACCATATTTTTTGTAATTTTATTCCGCGCGGCCCCGCTTTTGATGAAGGACGCCGTTCGGCATGTAATTCATTCATGTGATTTAATTGTTTAATTACATTCATACATACATACATACCATACCATACCATAACATAACATGACATAACTTAACTTAACATAACATAACATAACATTAATACATATACATACATACATACATACATACATACATTACATTACATTACATTACATTACATTACATTACATTACATTACATTACATACATACATACATACATTACATTACATACATTACATTACATACATTACATTACATACATTACATTACATACATACATTACATACATACATTACATACATACATTACATACATACATTACATACATACATTA
>Ga0126342_10001390_pt1 | contig 33812 bp, 30 predicted proteins | sample Cyp1metagenome_FD_92528 | JGI IMG/M metagenome (GOLD analysis project Ga0126342, IMG submission 92528) | Coral microbial communities from Lord Howe Island, Old Settlement Bay, Australia - Cyphastrea 1 metagenome | ecosystem: Host-associated > Invertebrates > Cnidaria > Coral ...
AAGATCAGGTAAGATCAGGTAAGATCAGGTAAGATCAGGTAAGATCAGGTAAGATCAGGTAAGATCAGGTAAGATCAGGTAAGATCAGGTAAGATCAGGTAAGATCAGGTAAGATCAGGTAAGTAGGTGTAACTTACGGTGTAACTGGTGTGTTTTTTCATTTTTGTCTCAACAATCATTGAAAGTTCAGTCCGAAGAGTCCAAAGTTTGCCCAGCGACCGGAAGCTTGCGACGCCCCGTGGACGGGACTCTTAAGGAACCCGTACGGGGCATGGCACAGTGTACGGATACCGCTGTTCAAATTCCACCTGGAAATCGTCTGGAAATCGTTGACTGTGCAATGCAGACCTCTTTACCTCTGCTTGAACAAAACTTCTCTAGAAGCATCATGGCATGAATGTTGATCGTTGATTCATCGTCAATTCATCTAGGTCTTATTTGGGTTCATCAGTTCTGACTTGAATGATCTAAAGAATTAACATGATTAAAACATATTAAAACGTTGAACAGCTTGAGCAGATTTTAGAGGGGTTTCAATGATTTTCAATTTTCAAAACGTTCAAAACGTTTGATTCGTTGGACTTCAGCGTGGTTAGATGTTCGATGTTCGAAGATGTTCGGACCACTTCGACACATTTCGACGATTTCCAGGTGAACTGGGTGAACTGGGATGCCACGAGGCGTGAGACCTCGATGCCTCGCAACGCAGGAGGCTGCCTAGGGGAGGACGCCACGGACGCCGCGTTGCGTGGCAGCGTGGAGGGATCAGAGTGGATCAGCGTAGGGCTGGTAGCCGCAGTCGTACATTGCGCACATTGCGCACATCGCATACATCGTGTACATCGGTCCTCGGAGACTTCAACCACCGTGAAAATCAATACACTTGAGATCACTTGAGTCTGAGCATTGACTTGAGGGATAGTTACATCGACTGATATCAGGCTATCGATCAATTTGCAGTCATATTCCTATCATTCCTTAATTACCTTTTCTGAGAGCAGCTCTCGTGTCAAAAAGGTTCAGCCGATAAGACTGACCGCCATAAACCATGCGAATGCCATACGGATGCCACACGGATGCCACACTACTGGAACTCACGGTCCAAGAAGTCTCAAATTGCACTCACAGTCTCAGAGCAGACATGAGATGCGCACGGGCAGAGCATACAACGCGATTGCCTAAAGCGATTGCTAACTGGTGCCGGACAAGACGGTGTTTCTATGCAAGGCATGCAAGGCTGCTTCACCTTGACGCAAGGTGCAAGAAGTTGACAGACAGCCAGACAAAATGTTGGGGTATGTTGGGGTATCAATCTCGATTCGGAACATCCTCACAGTATCCTCACATAAGTTTCAGTTTTGCGAAAATTGCCTCAATAATGCCTCTCCGTACATAAAGCATTCAGGACATCTGGCCGCAGGCAAGAAATGGTGTTCGACATTTCGGACCGGCTTTTACTGTCATTGATTTTGGTGCACCTATATTGCACCTATATATGTTCGGGATGTTCGGGGGTATTCTGACAGTATTCTCATAGACAGAAATAGAAGCCACTCAGGCAAGAATTTCAAAAGAGACTCCTTCATCAATGCAAAAGCGCTCAAAGACATGACTCCAACATGTGACTAAAAACTGATAAACACCTGATAAAGACTGATAAAAACTGAAGAGTTTGCCCAGGACACACCGTGCCCTGAAACCGGGGTGCAGGGCACGCTTGAGCAACCCCCGCCTTGGGGCTTGTGGGGAAGTTCCTGTTCCGCAGCTCAGCTTGTGCACCGTCTGCGGGAGCATCCCTGCTTTGGAAACACCAAGTTTATCAATAGCATTTTCATCAAGTCTTTATCAAGTCTTCATCAAGTCTCATGGTTTCCATCGGTTCTTTAGCTTGAGTTATAGTATGTTATAGTAAAGATTAGTAAAGATGCACAACTTGAGGCAACTCCACGTAAAGAGTTTGTATACTGCTTGATGGACAGCAAGGCTTCCGGTGCATTGATTCACATGGAGTCACACCTACTGTAAATCTCGGTTCTGAGATTGAACTTGTTTCAATGTGGCAAAATGATGCAAAATGCATCAAAATGTAAACACATCCTTTTTTTGCATTACTTCTAAACAATTTCTTCAGATCATTTCAGATCATGTTTCTCACACCAGTGAGGCTGCCAAGTGAGGTCGCAAAGAGGGTAGGCTTGACAATAGAAAGCAGGAAAATTGCACTGAATAAATCTGAATGATTAAATATGATTAACTATGATTAAATTTGATTGAATCATATTAAATCATGGGCTTCATTCGGTTGGTTTAAGACCATCAGTACCATGACTGTTAATCCAGAGATGAGTCAAGAACTTTGCATTCGCACTGATTTTTCCCTGGAGATGTTCCCACTGAATCGGCGCTTCATACCCGAAATAGAGGATCGCGAAGACGCAAGAAAAGACTGGGCATGGGCTCAAACGACGACTCCATGAGTTCTTGGGTCCTGGGTTAAAGGACTGCCATTTGATAAAAGCTATGAATGGCTATGAATATGAACGTTTCTACACAGAGACGGGCGTTACTGCGTCACAGTTTGCATAGCCGAGACAACAGGCAAAGTGATGCAGATCGACTCACTGCTTGCATGTGCCGAGTTGACAAAATTATATGTTGTTGAGCAGCCAATTGAAAGAACAATTTCCACTTCATCAGGCTGCGAACCCCTTCCTTGTGCCTGAGCGACCAGTAGCGTTGGAGCAACTTGGCCAGACTTATGAGCGGCCAACTCGTGTTTTTTCATTTTGATCTGAGGAATAATCAGGCAATTCGACAGAGGTTTGAACTCTACTGTAAACACATTTTGTATCCATTCTCACTAGATATCGCCAGGAAAACAAATTCTTGCTCACCACTCATCAGGCAATCCTGCTTCACATAGATTTCTGTGAGTTCCTTCCTTTGTCATGGAGTCTCGTATAGGAGATCACATTGGATCCACAGCAGAGAAACAATCAGAAACATGCAAAGTACATCAAAGTACAGTGTGCTTAGGTGAAATTGATTTTTGCCCTAAAAGCATCTAAAAGCGAGCGATAGCCAGCGCCAATTTCTGTTGTGATGCAGAGTAGAGAATACGTAGCCGTTGTGGAATTTTTACGGGGAATTACCTAAAGGTTTTTCAAAGTGCCGTTGAAGTAGTGTGAATTGACAGCATTGACATGCATGCACAAGATAGATCAATACTGCACAATATTGCACAATAATGTTATATAAAATTGTATAAATATTTTAATATATTTTTAATAATATTTGCGAAGAGACGAAAGACGAAATGTCCGTTCGCCGCAAAAAGCCGCCGATCTGCCGGGTGCGACAGGTGCCATCTCTGCGAGATGGCATGGCGCCCCTTGAGCAGGATGCGACGCATTGGAAAGCAGTTTTCAGAGTCGTGGCATGGGTGGTGAATGCTAGTGATAATTAGTGATAATTAGTGATATGATAGATAGATCATATAACACGATATTATACGGTATTATACGGTATTATACGGTATTATATAAATGATATTGATTAGTTTTGGACTGCGACTAGTATATACATGTATATACTAGTATAGGGGTTGTCAATTAAAAGGTTGCAGCACCAGCTGTGTGGCAATTTGACGTTCAATTTGGAGCAAAGCCAAAAGATGCCAAAAGCCTCGAGTTTTCAAATGTCAGGCCACAAGCAGTTCTTCATCTTAGCCTCCCTGGCCTTTGCAAAGGTCAAGGAGAATGCAGGTGACGGATTCATACGGATTCGATCGTTAAATCCGGAGTGCTGATTTCTTGCAGCTTTTTGTAATGAAAAACATGGCGGATTCGTTTCTGAGTTTCTGCGAGATCACTGTACTAATGTTTATCCCCAAATCCTCTGAAAGCCAACCATCTCACCCGGCATGCCCCAAAACAACAAAACTTTTTGGCTTCGACACATTTGAAGTCTACCTACCACCTGACATATCATTTTTGAGGATGCTTATAGGGCTCCCATTGCCTTCAAACGGTGGAAGTGGAAGCCCTAATTATATGATAGCTGTGCACCATCTGAAGTCTTTACTGTTTGTCGTTGAAACTTTCGTCATAGAATATACTGAAGGTATTGACGGTATTGAGCCGCATGATGCAGATCAAGAGAGCCAGAGAGGTGGTAGCTGAATGAGGCATGCCCATATACAAGTACCGACAGAAACGAGTAAGATATTCAAAACAACACATGGGAAAGTACAATCTATGAGAGCTTAGCTAATTGAGCCGCCGTTGCTAAAATCATGGCCAGATCTCTAGCCGTTTCTCAGCAAAAATGTCAATGACATCTGAACCTTCCCTTGTTCTTGTTTCATTTTGTTGCTTTGTGTGGCGATCAGTTTGGACGACTACATTTTTGCCTCGGCTGTTTAAAGCTGAACGCCAATCGACAGGTTGGAGGCTCACAGCAAGGGCATGTGGATAACTCAGTCCCGGGACAAAAGCTGAGACAAAAGTTCTAACTTCAAATGGACGAGACAAAGAAGACAAAGCTTCGGAAGCAACATGTACGTCTTCAATGGGTCATGATTCAGTCATTTTTTTGTACTGAGGAATCACATTCCTCGAATCATGTCGTATCTGTGTTACACTGTCTTGTCACAGACCGTTGATGATTTTCAAGAGCCATTCAGGTGCCATGCTGTTGTCTTCTGGGCCGAATTCCAGGTGCGCCAGCGTTTGGTGTGGCTAGGTAATTTGATGTAGACGGCTGAGACACTTCCAGAAAGGGAAGAACAATGAAAGACCAAGGAAGAACAAGGAAAGCATTGAAATTGCAGAGGCTTTCCATTGCATCCAATTGATGTGTCAACACATGAGGATGACAACGGCTTTTATGCATCATATTCTCATCAAGTTCCAACATGCCAAAACGTGGCAGGCGAACCAGTTTCTCCCCTGTATTCACCAGCAATGCGCTTCACACGCAATTGGTTTGGTATGGTTTGGTATACAGCTAGGGTGTGTCCGGCATATTCCGGCATGACAGGTGTCGACGGCGTCAGGGCCATGTTTGAGCACAGGCAGACTTGACTGTGCCGTTTGAATCCGTCTGGGTATGGCAGAACAGCACAAAACCATTTAACATTTGTGAGTGTTTTGACATGTTTTGACACGAGTACATTTGGTAACACTATGTAACACTCTAGTACATTCGTGGTTCCACGGCTGAAGGCTTGGTGCCACCGAGTGCTCCAATCACTGCTACACTGCCACACCATGCATTGAGATGCCCCTGGCGCAGGACCAGCTTCGGCACCCAATGGTTGGTGCCAGGCGATGCAATTGCTCGAGGAGAACATTGGAGAACATCCAACTGCCCAGGGTGACAAGAAGATTCTTGAGCTGAGTCAGCTAAACAAGCAAGAATGCCGCAGAATGTCCGAATGATGTGAGAATATGTGCCAAAAGACTTGTAATCGTGTATTCTGAGCATTCTATCCTCTATACAAAACCTCAGTGTTTTGTGTGATGTACCCGCAGTGTACTTGATGAAACAGGAGCCAATGGATCTCTCTGTGGGCAGCATGCTATCTGTGGAAATGGCAGTTGAAGATGGCGAGGTGCGCGGCAGAAGTATTGCAAAGTTGACGGAGCTCGCCCCTATACATTTCTACAGCTTTCAAGTCATGCAGATTTGTTATGATTTGTTTGGCTTGGAGATTTTGGTGATCTGGAATTACAAGTTTTCGGAGCTCTGGATTTGCCTCAAAGTCATCAGCCGCACGTAATTTGGAACTGCGGCAGCACCTTACGTTTTAAAGATCCAGTCTGAAGATGTCTGAAATCCTCATTGCACTTGCTGACGTGGTCTTTGTTGTCATTTGTGTCGAAGGTTGACGTTAAAACAGTTAAAGCAGTTGAAACAGGTGAAACATCTTAGCACATCTTCCAACCAAACCGTCCAATTGTCCCAGCCAGGCGGACATCTGTATCGATTGTGCCAACGGCACTGTGAAGCGCCAGAGGAAAAATATGTTTCATCTCAGCGAATCTCAGCTCTTGATGAGTGAAAGTTCTGAGAGCTCATGTAACTTTCAGTGTCTTCAATTATTCTTTTATTGCTGTCACAAGTCTTTCATTTTCATTGCCTTCAGCTTGCAAGACTGCGCAGGTTCATAGTTCTGAAATCCTTTTCATTCCTTCGACCTGTTTTCCTACAATTCGAGAATCCGAAACCGCTTCGGGAAATCAGAGTTAGTGTGAAGTTGAGGCACACATATCATGTACCATTGCTGTCACTACTGTCGTTCATATTTTCTTTTCCGTTGTTTCAGCCTTGCTTAAGCATTTTCATAAAGTATCAATTATCATCAATGTATATTTTCACACTTCCTTGACTCATCGCCGTGAATTTGTTGAGGGCTCGAATTCCTAAGTTTTGTGAACTTTCCTGGCGCTGGGCAGATGGCTCGGTAGCTTAGTACAGGATAACTCCAGGATAACTCCAGGATAACCAAATCCCCAGGACGGAGCATACGGAGCCCGATGGTATCCGACGGTCGATTGCATTCGATGGTATTCGAAATGTATTCGATTGTTTCATTTTGTCTGAGAAGTGAGAGGTGCTAGTGCAGCTAGTGCAGCTAGTGCAGCTAGTGCAGCTAGTGCAGCTAGTGCAGCTAGTGCAGCTGGAGATATGCTCGTGGATCTCGTGATCACAAGACAATTACCATATGCTTTTGGTGATGTGCTCAAGCTATTGAGGGCATGAGGACATCATGAGGATGATATATCAACGATATAGATGATGTTTTCGCCACAATTTCCAGGTGTCCAACTCAACTGTTCCATCTTTTTGGGGATTGTCTACGTCACTTTTGACCCGTATTTGAAGGTTGGCGTAATGCGTAGAGGCGTAGAATATGTAGAATCATCCAAGTAACAGACTTCAAAACAGTTCAAAAGCTCCGCAAAGTGCTGTTTCCACTAAAACACCACCTTTCACCAAACCATCAGCCTTGTTGCTGTTTTCCTCCTGCATGTTTCTCTCAGTCCCGGGGTGGTCTATGGTGGCCTCTCGTCGTATTTCATGATTTTCATGTGCAGATTCCAAGATCTTGCCAAGAGAAGCCGAAACCAATGACCAAGGCGGGCTACCCAAAGGGCGCTGCAAGCTCAGAATCCAGATTGACTGGCGAGACCACTCAAAGTATCTCAAAGTGCGACATACTGACATACTGCAACCTTTGACCTACTGGTCCTCAGTAAGTATACCGTCAGTATCCGTCAGTATAAAGTGGCGCAACGTGCAAATGACCGGTCAAATGCATCATTGGTGGCTATCGTCTTTAAGTTCTCGAAATCAGTGCTCCCCAATGAAAAATGCAGCTAACGGACCAAGCGAGTAGTTGGAGTTGCAAGATGCAAGGAGACACGATAAGACAAGAGAGACAAAATGAGACAAAGAATCTTTGTGAAGGATTTCGCTTTCATGAAAGTTTTTCTCCTGATGCAGCAGCCTCACTAGATCATGACGAGTCTCTCGCCAGTCTCTCGCTAGAATCTCACAAGTTGTCAAAGAGCTCGAAAGGGCTTTCAGACCCGCGTTTATACAGCATATCGGGCATGGATTTCTATTATATTATGAGTTATATATACAATAAAACCAATATTTTATTTTATATTCTATGATATTAATTTCGTATCATAATATATCATAATTTTGTATTTATATTATATATTAATTATCCATTTAGCAGTTTGACCCTGGGCCGCCCTGAGGCCCAAGCGCAGGATTTCATCAAGGGGTGGTGAGAGACTCAACCGACATCAACCGACATCAACCGACATCAACCGATCAGCTATTTTATTTAACTCTTTTTGACTCTTTTGACTTCTACGACGCTTTGGGAAACTTGTTGAAGTCAGCACAATGAGCACTGTGATTCCTTGTAATACTGTCGGCTTGGAGCATTCTTAGCAGATATTCTGGGATGACAACAGTTCATAAACAGATCACTCATTTCTCATTTTGTCGTTTCACAGTTCTTTGTGAATTTGATGCACACATGAAGAATGATCATTCAGAATCATTCATCTCACATTCGACTAGCATGAATTAAGTCAATTTCAAGTTCTTCGATCGAACACGGGCTGTCTTGGATGGCCAAGGGTTACAAACTCAAACATTCGGCTTTAAATGATGCCTATGAATGCTGGTGGTAGAGGGCTGACACTGGTCTTGTGCTTCTGAAGATGTGGTACAGTATCAAACCGTTCTTTCCTTCTCTGAAATTGAAACACCGGGAATACTGTAGATGATGCACACCCCATACACATGATGCAGATAAGAGTGCAATCGAGTATAGTGTAGGATGAATGAAGAATGATCAGATGGTAAATCTTTGGATGGCATATGGGGGTGCTTCATTAGGGGGCTGCTTCAAGTTGATTTTTTGGCTAGAGGCACCCTAGGGAAAACCGCACTTTTCCTTTTCAGAGGCCGACATTTTGGTTATGTTTATGATTGTCTATGTAGAATTATGTGGACTCTTCTAAGACCTGAAGATCCTGAAGTTGGCAAACCCTTGAGGGGCAATCCCCAAAAAGGTTTTTTCTTTCAATTTTTTCGTTGGGTTTTCGTGTTTCTTTGTGGTTTTCATGGGTTTTATGTGTATTTACTGGGCTTTTCATGGTTTTGGCTAGCAGCTGGAAGAAGAACGAAGTAGACCTACAAAAACCCACAAGCAGCCGGGGGAGCCTACAACACCTACAAATTGACAAAAGGCTTGGCAAACACAGCTGCATGCATTGATTCCCGTGGCATTATGGTTTCAACGGCTTGGTCCCATCATGTCAGACATTAGAATCGTTGTTCTTCCCATTGGCTTTCATTGTTTTGGATGGTTTTTGGAAGTTTCTGGAGGTTTCAACTTGAGGGCGTCAGTTGAGCCGGTCCTCTATTTAGGCGACCTCCAAAGTTAATGAAAGAACGCATGGATATATGATATATGAATAGACAATAACTAGACAATGAATGGACATAAAACGTATGTTTCGTGAAGGGATTGTCAGAGTGTATGACAACCGCCTGTCCGAGGCCCCATCCAGAACTCCTCAGCAGAGCTGAGTTGAGAGCCGCCTTGACCGAATCCTTCAAAAAAGGCGAGACTTGGCACGTTGTGTCACATTGTGTCACGTTGTGTTGCACATTGCACGAGCATTGCACCTGCATCGCACGAGCATTGCACCTGCATCGCACGCCAAAGACAACGTGCCTCTGATCAAAACAGATCACGATGTGTGTCCTTCCACATTTGGATTATACAACTGCAACCATAGCTCGAAAGTGCTCGGATCCTTTTTGACATGCGACAGCATGCGACAACGCTGCGACTGCTTTTGATTGTCGACTTCACCAGGACTGGAGATGTCTGAGGAGACGTTGAATTATGGGGATAAGGCCTGCTTGAAGCTGTCAAGCTGTCTAGGTCATGATATGTCATGATTAAAAACCTTCCGACGACTTCAGCTATTTATTTCAAGCGTTTAAGGATGTCATCGGATGGTTCTCGTTTCCCCCAAACGATCTCAGCATGTCTCTGCCTCACACAGTCCAGATTCCAGAAGGCCAACCTGGACTTGAGAGTATCAGTGTGCCTTTTGAATCCCTCAATCCATACTGAATCATCATATAATTCAATAATTATATATATATATATATTATAATTATATATATATTAATTATGAATTCATATGATACAGTATGATACAGTATGATACCGAATCCACCGAAGGTTTCTTGTGTCTGCGCCAGGCAAATGGCGCCTACATGCTCGGACACCCACGATTTCTCGAGGTCGCCCGGAACAAAAACCATCGCATGGGTCGCATGGACGAATCAAACAGTCGGACAAGTCTTGATATGTCGGAGATTCGTAGATTTCATCACGTTCAGGGATGAAAGACTTGTGCACTGTTTTGATGTCCCTTTTCTTTGCAGATACTCCGTGGGCATCAGGCTGTCCTGATTTCCGTCCATGATGAAAAACGTGTCAAAAGCAGCCAGAAGCCCCCCACTTTCGGTCCTTCCTGATCAGATAAATCAAATAGCGGACTGACACGTGACTTCTGGATCCTTTCTGATCTTTTCTGATCTTTTCTGATCTCTGTGCGATTGTCTTAGTTTCCGATGTTTCCGTTTTAAGCATCTCTGCAGGGCCTGGCAAAGTTCTTGTCAAGTCAGTATGGAGCGTTCGGGCGCCTTGCAGGGCCCAGAATAGCTTTGCTCTGGAAGCCCCGCTCCTGTAGAGTCTGTAGAGATCTGCAAACGAGTGGGTTGAACATATTTGAAAATGGTTGAAATGTTTTGCAATTGCATTTTCTCCGCTCAGTGCAGTTGTCATTTGAGTTTTCTGCTGGACGGCTATTTCAGGTATTTTGGTGTATTTTGTGAAGTTGTCAGTGAGTCTCCGTCATCACTTCATGGTGTCTCAAGTTTTGCCAGTCAAGGCCTTGCGATCCAAAGACCCTGATGAGCACGGTGGGTGCATCGATGGGTCAGGACCCCAAGCAATAGCGAAACGAAAATGCGCTTAAAAAACTATGTGAATCTCGGCCGATTCATATCAACATGGCTCAACCATACTCGGCGGACCTGGAGCTGCCCTGGCTTGAATTTCAGTGGATATGCACAAGTTGTGACAGGTGGATGTCACCATGAAGGATGTCTCCTCCACAACTCCGAACATAGCCATTCCATGTGAATCAGATCTTGAACTTCAGATCTTGAACTACTACAATGTATACAATGTATCTCTATTTATATATATATAATTACGTAGGTTTATATATAATGCATTATATTGTGATCCAACGTCGCTTTTCCAGTCTTTTTTCGGCACAGATTCGCCCTGCAAAGGCATTGATTTGGCCATGCGAACCTATGCCAAGGTGCGGGAGGATCTCAGATCGCCAGGAGGATGGGAGAATATGGAATGCTTATGGAATGCTTAGCATCATATCGCTATGGCAGCGATTGAGATGGCATCACTCACCAAGCAATACCAAGCATACTCCGTGAATCAAGTCGAGAAGGGAGTTCACGGAGTTCACCTTTCATACAGACATTCTAGTTGTATTATGTTGTATTATGTTGTATTCAGATTCAGATTCATGCCCAGTCGATTCTGCCCTGGACCATTGGCGCAGATTATATTGATCGTTTGATATAAAGTGATATAGATTATATTGATAATTATTAATATTAATTCATATATATATATACATTGTATATATATATAGAGTTTGTTTTTAGTTAATAGTATAAACGGCCAGATCATATCATTGTGTCAGTGTTTCATATTGTATCATAGCATGTTATACAGTATAACAGTGTTATATTTGCAATATCTTGAGATATCCCATCGACTTCCCCGCTGCAGCCTGGCGACATCTGTGTCTTCGAGGCGTCCAAGATTGAGCTGCGCCAACGGAACATGGACATCTCATGGACATCAACAGTAAGGTTCCATAACATTTCACAACATCTACATAACATACATCAGCACTTATTAGATAATGATCGACACACTACGACAATGTGACAACACAATCCTATCTTCAGGATGCTTTTGTGATCTTGTGCCGACACTCTTTCACTCCAGCATATTGCCAGAAATCATGTTGGATTGCGAGTGCGGCGTCACTGTGCCAGGAACCCACCTATTTTTTAGCTTTTACAATGGCCCGGAATTCTTACATGGACTTGCCGGGGCCTTATGGGTGGATTTGGGAGGACCTGTGAGAGGTTTTGCCTTTGTAGTGTCCTGTTCCAAAACATCCGGAGTGGCAACCGCGCTAGCAGTAAATTTGCTGGGCGCCACAGCGCCGTAGTCATTTCATGATAGATCTGAAAATCCCGGAGATTTTGGAGACCCATTGTAACATATTGTAACATGCTATGGGTTTTTGTAGGGCACGTCTTCAAAGCACAACGTTTTTCCGCTTCTCATTTCTTCAGTCGATTGCTTGCTCAAAGCGCGACCAGTGATTGACATCAAGTCTTTCTTATCACCATTTTGCCAACGCCACTGGAAGACCCGCACCCCTTCAAGGAGTTTGGGGTTAAGGCTGCCACCGACGCGCGTCTTCCAATTATTGTTGGTTGCTTTGAAAGTTTCCACATCGCGTCCATGGCATAGCATGATGTTTGTAGCGTAGCATGATGTATGTGACAGCAGGTGTTTGTAGCATAGCATGACGTATGTGTGCAAGTGCAATTGAACCTTTTTGGCCCCACCCCACCCCAGGCCATGTTCATACAATGTACGCGACCACACGCGCAGTTTTCACCCCGCTAGGAAAAACATGTTATGAACGGCGTTGAGATGATTTAAGTGCTCCCTCTCTATGTATTTATATGATCTGGATAGATATGTTATGTGATATGATAATGATCACCGCAAGTTCTTCATTCTCACTCAAAGAGGCGCAGTCGCAGGGGCGAATGCCCTGAGTAGCGTACAGGAGAGATCAATTTTATGCGCTTGACTTCTTGTTCAAGCTTACTCAATGCGTAGAAAACGAAGCAATTCCATGAGAATCTGCTCCAATGGACACAGGCGTTGCCATTCAAAGTCATGCGCAACAAGGGAATTAGCTGAAGGCGTTGGGAAAAGTAGAAAACAAATGACACATCAAACACAATTAAACACAGTAAAACAATATCTATATAAATGTATCAAACACATACGAAAAGATACCAAACATGTTCCATATCCAAACATCTGGTCGCAGGAAGGGTGTGCCAATCCATGAAGACGGCATGGACTTGGATGCGTGGCTCGGCGATATGCGACTCCTGATTTGCCACACGCAGTGACCCACTTTGAATATGTTGAATATGTTGAATCTGTCCAACTAAAGCATAAAGCAAAGCATAAAGCAAAGCATAAAGCAAAGCATAAAGCTGTCCTACGCTGAGGCTGGACAAGGTTTGCACCGAGAGCGCGGGTAAGGTGAAATTTGTTGCGAGCTCAGACCCCGAGGATTCGCACCGTGAGAACTACATAGACATACATAGACAAATAGACAATCATACGACAATCATAGAACTATATGATACTATATACATAGACATCAAGATGGAGAGCAGAAGCCTTTCAACTTGGCTTCCAGGGTTACATGGGTCCAAGTATGTCCAAGTCAAACCATCCCCTGGCTCTGAAAGAGCGTTGGAAAAGCGTTGGAAAAGCGTTGGAAAAGCGTTGGAAAAGCGTTGGAAAAGCGTTGGAAAAGCGTTGGAAAAGCGTTGGAAAAGCGTTGGAAAAGCGTTGGAAAAGCATTGAAGGCCGAGAAACTGAACTAGTATTTGCAGGGGGTGGAAGATTGAGCATGAGCGACTAATCCAACTTGCAGGATCCTGTAGCGGGGTGATGAATTGTGGACTTCACGCCAATTTGTCATTTCATTAACATGATCGTCCTCTAATCACTTGGCCTTGTGGCCTTGTGCTAAGTTTTCAAGTCATTTTACTATCAACGTGTGAAAGAGTCTTGAAATCGTGCGTTACACGTTTGAACATGTGTAACACGTGTAACATGTGTAACATGTGTAATTAAATCAGCGGATTCTCATCATGATTATCGACATTGTCGTGATTCACACGACGATCGTAAAAAATAGTAGTGAACATGGCCCCATGCATCGGGGTCGCTGGGTTATGCCATTTATGCGAACTGGAATGATCACAAACAGTCCTCATAAAATACCCCATGTTGGATACTTAAAATTAAAAGTGTGACTGCTTGTTAGTGTGTAAGTTAATGTGGAACAAATACTATCATTACCTGCCGTCGATCTACACGGTTGCCGTTTCATTAATTATACAAGATGGTCAACAATACTAGCGCATGTGACTCTAATGTACGATCCACTAGCGCTGCGTTCGTTTGCATGTGCTATCTCGCGACTCAGAATGAGCATCTAGACATATTACGAACAATTTCAAGCGGGGTGTGATTAATCTATTTTTAATTATGGGGAGTCGAACAGACTGTTGGTCGCTACAGGCGCAAGGATGCACGGTTTTGTTGGGGAAGAGAAGCGAAAGAGGCTAAAAGAGGATCAAGAAGGTGTGTGAAGATTATGGAGACACAGGACGTCAACGCAAATCTAATCAGGTAGCATCAGCCAGGCCCAAAGAAGAAAGTGCTATCGAAAGTGCAAAGTTTTGGTATGGTGTCTTGTCTTTGGTAGTAGGTGCTTTGACCATTGTTGACCCAGTTTCACCTTGGGTGGAGGTGGTTTCCAGCTTTCCTTGTGTTTCCAGATCTTTGCCCTTAAGTATCTAGCTAGGAAAAAGGCTCCTGTTTTCCAACGCTTTTCTGTTCCTGCTTTCACAGTGCTTTCTTACAAAAGAATACAGAGGAACACACTACGACGCCATAAATGCCCTTAACGTGAGAGAGTGTAACCTCAACCTTTGCGAAGACCTTGCCTCTTGCCAGGCTTTTTGCGTGGCACAGTTTACAGTTTTCTTTTTCCCGTCATGAGCACTGCGCGGATACTGTCTTCTACTTCCCCTGAGGTCTACACCGTGCCTGGCACTCAAAGAAAAAGTGGACGTAAAAGTATGACTAAGTGATGACTAAGCGAGATTATGATACGTCATGATACGTCTGAAATCATCTGAATATATACGTCTGAAAGTTGTGGGAGGCTGCTTTCCAGATCACGAAATATCGCGAAGCTCAATCTTGCAGCCATGGCTTTCGATTTACCAATTTACCACTGAACGTAAAATTTGTTCTCATAGCCTTTCAGAAGAAACTGGTTCTGTTGGCGATTGATCGTGCCCTCTAGCAGCCTCTAGCAGATGTTGGACAATCACATTGAAGTCGAGGTGCATTCACCACAATCCAACAGGCCGGCCGTCGACATTCCTTTTTGCAGTTTTCTCATGCGACGCATGCCGGATCTGGAGTCTGAAGCTGCTGAAACAAATGAAACGACCATGTACTGTAAGGTTTCTGTAAGGTTTTATGTTGTTTCATGTTTGTGTGTGCCTGTGTTGCCTCCTTGGTGGAGACTTTATGGAACTTGACCGTGCAAAGCTCGCTGGCCCGTGTGCAATGCAACTGCTGCTGATGTCCAAGTTGTTTGCAAGATTTGCAAGTGATTCTTCGACATATGTCATGTTTTCTCTTTGAAAAAACACGAGCACATGTAAAGAATTGTAAAGAAATCAAGTTATCTTCTCCCAGGAAATGTGTTTGTTTTCCCGTGAGGCTACACCATGTCCAACGAGAAGAGGGTAAAGCTGATGCAACTGGCGAAGTTTGGGTCCAAGTCCTGAGCTTTGGGCCACGTATTTTGTCGAGGTGTGTTCGTCGTTGAGACAAAACTTAAGTTATTGTACTTCTAATTGAAACATATTGAAACATATTGAAACAAAAACAGGGCATTGCTTGAAATGTGACTATTTTATACTATTTTGGTTGGTTGTGGACCATACCCAAAAGAGCCGGGACCATATGGAAGAACTCGTCGATCGCAAGAGAGATGGACATGCCGCTAGGCACGCTTTCTGTCCGAATTCTCTCGGTATCAATGTTCCCCGATCGGGCGAACTCCATGACCGGATTGGAAGCTACTAGCAGCCACATTGGTCGGCAATGGAACAAAGCCCGGGTGTGCCGTGATCATGAAGCGTGCCTTCTTCCCTGCGTTTGCATCTTGTAGGCAGAATCTATTTTGCATGCAATCAACAACAGTCCTTGGGATCTGTCCAAGATGTGTCTCAGGGTGACTGTGTACCCGGCCCAAGTGGAAAACAATGTGACTACAAACAAACCACCGAACAAGGAGAGGCTTTCAACAAGCCCTCGGTGGGCCATGTGGCGCCACTCAAGACTTGCATCCTGAATCATCCTCGATGCAATCCTCACAATGGGCACCACAGTGCGGCCGCACCAATGCTCAAGCACTGCGCAGTGAGTATGTGGTTGTTTATGTCTGTTCCGCACCAATGGTTGTTTATGCCTTGTTTATGTCGTTTATGTCGTTTGGGAGGGAGTAAAGCTATTACCAGGATCCAATGGACATGAGCAGAAACTGGCGGCTACCTGTCATGCTTTGAAAGCAGTCCTCAAACACAGTCGGATGACATGAGCAAAGCTATAGGAATTGCAATGGAATTGTAATGGCAAAACAGCTGTGAGATTGACTCTGAGGTGTGAATGTTTCCAAGAGCCGCTGCAGGCTCAAAGCATGTCAATTGGCATCAGCCAATCCATTGATCTCCTCTCAAGGAGGCTTGGTTCAGGGCAACGAGCCCTTGGAACAAAGAATCGATATAAGCCCACACTTCTCTGCGGCTCCAGCTGGTGGTCCGGTAAGGACTGGAAATGAAGCTCCATGGAGCCCAAACCATATAGCTCCTGGCTACCTCACTCAGGTGGAAAGAGAGTTGAAGGCAGAAGCAGAAAGAGAGGCAGAGCACGGGGAGCTACAAAGGGCGATGATGGAGCTGCCACCAGTGCCTGCTGAGACCAGCGCAGCCAGGATGCTGGAGTCAGAAGGGACAGATCTCAGCCGGAGCCGCACCAGAAGCTACAGGGATCGCCATGCAGAGCATATCTTGATTGTGTTTCAGATGTCTATATGTGCTTTCCCTGAACCAATCCTCCTTGAAGTATTTCACCTCAGTGGCTCTTGGAATCATAACACCACAGGGAGCATGTTTTTCACTCTGCTTCCAGCTCTGGCGCGCATCTGAGGTTTGGCTTCGTGATTCATATTACGTTTTCTTCATGCTTGTTCAAAAATAATTAGAATATACTGTTAGAATGTAAGGGGATAGAATGACAAAGAGATATGTTGTGCAAGGCTCTGACCACCTTGGGTGGCAATGTGGAAGATGCGTTTGAAGAATTTGAACGCTATCATCTACGCCCTGCGTTGTGGTGCCCTCTTCAAGCAACAACGTCCCCGTCCCCGTATGCATGGACTGATGATGCCCGTGATAGCCGAATTGAAATCAGCCATGACCAGCTTCTTGCTGCATCGTGGTCGTCCAGATTCTCTCTACAGCTACGGCCTCATTCATTTGATTGCCCTGGAGGATACTGGAGAAGCGCTGCTGGAGAGCCCCGTGACGACGATCAGCTCGATGACTGTTACTGCATTGGAGCCGGGCGGGAACAACTATCCATTTCCGGAATCTCCAGGTGACTGGCCAATCAGGTCATACGCCAAGCACGCTGCATTTCGAGATTTCCATTTCAAGACCATGGTAGGCCTCTGGATATTTGGTGATCCGAGAAGGGCTGAGCGGGTGGAGCTTGCAACACGCCGTGCCCTGAGAGATCGTCGAGCACCAGTACCATCTAGCAGCCGGGAAGTCTACTGCTTGAAAGACCTGGAGCACGTGCAGCAGACTCTCAGACAAACAATGAAACTTTCCAACCAACAGCTTCTTCAATTGCAGTCTGAAGACTTGAAAGACGCGAGAAGAAATAAGAGAGGTCAACAGATGCCCGAGGCTTCACCGGGCTACTGGCAGCTTTAGCAGCTCCAGCTGCAAGACTCGAATTGTGTTTGAAATGATGTTTCATGTGTGAACTCTTGTGAGCGTCGTGGTGCCCTCTTCAAGCAACTACGGTTCTGTTGAGCTCCTGTGACGAAGGTGTTTGGGCTCGGGTATTTGCATACCATCACATGCCATGGTTGCTCACCAGTGCAACACATTTGCAAGTCTTTCTCTCTTTCTCTGACAGCAATTGGCCAAATTGATCCAAATTGTTTTTTTTGTTTTTCTCTGCTTAGGAAACACAAGTTCTTCGTGGTGGCCGATGAAGCCTATCAGCTGTTGAACTTCGAGAAACTCGATGTTTGGAGCTCAACGACTTCGACTGGTGGTCAGAGTTCCAGCAACTGCCAGCAACTCCCAGCGTTCGACCGTGCTGAGATCAAGCCGCTTTTCTACCACGATGACCCGGAGGATCCGTACGGTGCCTCAGATTCCAAGATGCACATGGGATATCAAGAAACAATGCAAAACATCAGACACTGTGTGACGCATTTGGGACCAGTTGGAAAGTAAGGAGAAAAGGAAGTAGAGGATGTTATTGTTAGAGGGCCAAAGGATCTACATGATCTGTCGCAGTGTGGTCGATGAACTTCGCCCCAATATGTGCTATGCCAGCTCTTCAGCATCCTGCGCATCTTTTGCATCCTGGAGAGATTCTTCAAGAACTTTAGGGTTTCCTGCTTCTTTCTGGCTGCCATAAAACCACCAGAATAATAGCACTCCCAACTTCTCATTGCTGGTTCACAGGTTTCCCCCGTGTAGATACAGATACGGATAACATATGGATATTCATGCCCACTATCACATATTTTGGCATCATCACTATCACAGTTCACAATATATATAGTTTTATTATTGCTACTGTTATTGTTATTATTATTGTTCTTCTTCATCTTATTATCATTATTATCATTATTATCATTATTATCATTATTATCATTTTTATCATTATTATCATTATTATCATTATTATCATTATTATCATTATTATCATGATTATCATTATTATCATTATCATTGTTATTATTGTTATTATTGTTAGTATTGTTATTATTGTTATTATTGTTATTGTTATTATTGTTGTTATTATTTATCATTATTATTATTATCATTATCATGATTATTATTGTCATTATTGTTATTCTTATTTATCATTATTATTTATATATATATATATATTTATTTGTTTATGTATCATAGTTCTGTGTGTAGAGTTGACCCACTGACCCAGATCTGACGGCAGAGTTCTGAGACTTTTTGAGGCGGGTGTTTTCCATCGGCACCTTCTCCAAGCTCATCGGCCCTGGAACCAAGGTCCCATCAAGATGCGCCACATGATCCACACGACCCACAATGCGCACAGTGTCCAGTACCATATGAGCAGTGGCTGCTAAACGCCCTGTTGGTTGACTACGCAATATTTTGGTTATCATTAACCCAGCTGTGCAACTCAATAGCAGGTTCAGAGTTCCAGGATTTCCAGTCTTCAGCGCCGACCAAAAGCGGCGCACCATTCCTGGACCCAGAGATTGAAACTCAACAGTCACTGCTGTTGGAATAACCTAGTGTAATCGAATGATAAAACAGTTTTGAACACTGCTCACATTTCCCACATGTCATGTCCAAATGTGTGGAAGATGTGTCGAACAGGGACCACATGACACCCCAGAAACGGCACAGGAAGTGACATGTGCATTATGTGACTGTGTGCCTCGATTTTTTCTGTACATTGAAAGTACTGAAACGATCTGAACTGAAAGTTTCCCCAACCTGTCGGGTGCCGGCTTTGTGAAAGCCTTGCAAGGTGGGTTGGGTCCAAGCCCACAATTCCTTGCTGAAGTCGCTCGAATTGCAGCCGATTGCATTGGTCGTTTGAGGCTTTAGAGATCAATCAGAAGAATCGATCAACGAAGGTTGCAAATTCACTTGAATGTGATTTGAATGTCGCTGATTTGCAAAATTGCCTCGTTGGTTTCCGAGCCCAAAAGAATGCAAATGCTGGGCTAGATTATGCTACAGAAGAGGGGATCTCCCTTCACTGTGAATCAGAGTTGGAAGGAAGCACACAACATGTCGCATATCTTGCAGACAGCATTCTCCGTATCCTTCCGAGACAAAGATATACTGGTGCTATTTGCAGCTGTGGCATCGATTGCACACTCCTTCTACATCGCAAACATGTATAGCAAGGGTGCTTGGGGGCCTTGGCATATATTATGTTAAGCTATTGCTGATTGGACTACATATGGATAGGAAGCAGCATTTTCATGAGGTCTGAAGGGGAGATATTAAGCGACTCGTCCTCCTGTTGGGGAAGTGAGAAAACAAAGAAATATGCGGTGGGGTTTGCAAAGACTTATGAAAGATATCCAAAACCAACTACTCAACCTAAAAGCAGCAAAGCCAGGAAAACCGGCGTTGATGAGCTTTGCCGTAGAATTCCAGGGTTGGCCTGCTAAAGAAATGAAACGTGCTTTGGTGCCACTTCTCAGTCCATTGAGGCCGTTGACAAACGTTGGCTTCATCGACAGCGGCAAGCAACTCAAACCTGTCGTGTGCCATCGATTCATAAATTGGTCTGATGTTTTCTCCATCCAAGAGCTGGGCATTCTGAAAACAAGTGAAAACATATTATATAAACTATATTATATTTTGCGAAGTCGAATCCTCCTTTTGGATCCTTTCGGATCCTTTTGGATCCTTTTGGATCCTTCGTAACGGTAACGGAATGCTAGGGATGCTAAGATTTGATATCTTGTTGCCAAGGTGCTTTCTGGGATCCAGGTCCAACATATCATTTAAGAACTCAGCCACAAGTCTTTCGAGTCTAGATATATCTAAGCTAGAATTATCTAGATACTTTTGATATGTTCGATCGTGTTCAGCAGGTTTGGAAAGCCTCGTTTCTTTGTCTCGAGGCAATAACCCAGTGATTTTCTCTTCGATGAACTTGCTCCACTTCGTCGAGCCTGAAACCTCTGACTTCTCACATGCCATTGCGAGAAGGAAAGCGTAACAACATGTACTGTAACACAACATTGCACAAAATGGCCGACAACTCTATAAAAGGTGCGCAGTAGCCAATGGTACGGCAGCAGATGTTTGATGCCTGGTGTCACGTGTCTTGATGTCGGTGTGGCCTCGTGATGCTTCGTAAGGTCAGGTGCTTTGGCCAAGCACATCGATGCTGTAAGCGCCTCAGTGCCATTCAGTGTGCTCTCGAGGCAGAAGGCAACCTGAAGGGATGTCCATTACATTTACATGAATGCGATTCTTCAAGTTCTGCTCGCATTCCTCAATTTGAACAGATTTTCTCATGCCCGAATCATGGAAATCCATTGTCAATTTGTGCGAACCATTGGGCTCTTGGACAACACTTGGATTATCGTAAGGTCTCACAAGATCTCGGCGAGAGGTGCCGTTCAGTGCCAGTCATTCCGGTGACACTGTGTGGGTGAAGTCCTGAAACCAACGGTGTTGTCCTTGCTTTCCTTTGCTTTTCTTGCAAGTTCCTTTGGTTTGTAGGGATGGAGAATCCCGTTTTTGTTGCTGTAGGGCTGAATAATCTGAACGTGTCCCCGCTGTTGGAGCACCTTGTAGCAACTTGTGATGCCAGGTGCAAGTTCATCTGCCAGAAGCTTCGGGAGGTTGGACTGGAGGTGCATTCCGGGTTGATCATCCATGAATCTACAAATATAGACATATACTGTATAAAGAATCCGCTTTAAACACTATAAACTATATGATATTAAGTCAAGCATATTGTGATAGAAAGTACAATAGACATAATGATGCAAATGATTGATCATGTGATCAGCATATCATGCCATGTGTCCTACGATCCAGGTGGAACCTCTACCGCCCTGATAGGTATCTGAGGGTCTGACAGGTCTGGTGGTCACGGCCAGGTCTACCAGCCTAAAGGCGGCTACTTCGTTTGGGTCGCTGCCTTAGGTGACGAAAATCCCACATCCGCGAGAGATCCACAGAGCCAAGTGCAAGCAAAGAAGTTGAGTGATAAGCCAGTGCAACAGTGACAAGCAAACATGGCGAACATGTGCAGAATATATTGGGCTTCAACCTGCGAAGTTTGAAATGAACAGCTGAGGCCTGAGTAAGCAGGTAGAACCTTTGCCTAAAATCAGCTTCCATTATTTTTTGAATCCTTGACTATAGGGCAAGCTCAGAACAAGTCAAAGCACTATCCAGGAGACTATCCACCAATGCACCAAAGTTCTCTTAGCAGACACTATCTTTGTGGCAAAATAGAACCTGCCAAGTGCTGAGCATGCTAAAGCTGCTAAAGCAGCCATGTAGCATCTCATTGCAAAGCTGGCCTTTCAAGGTGAAGTCAAAAGGAAAGATGACAGGGCGTAGCTGGGTTCCCCAGGAAATGTTGCCGTGGTGCCATGCGCTGCTGGGTTTTGAATGGTTTTGAGATGCTTTCTGAGAAATGGATTTCGAGCGCAAACAGAAGCTGAATGCCATCGGGGAATACGGCATGGGCTGTGCCAAGGGCCCCCTGAGAGCTGCATTTTCGCATTGCTTTGGGATGTTTTGCGGTGCGAAGAACTGCCCTGCCGCCAGCTTGCCAGCCCATGCGCTTTGTTGGAACCGTTTGAGGTGGCGAGGCGATGGCCATTAATAAGGACAAGTTCCAAGACTACATGCGCCTATGTTTCTGCAGGGACGCCACAGATTGAGCCACAGATTAAGCTGATGGAGTTTATTGGAGGCTCGCAGGTAGTGCTCGTCGTTGGATGTTGGTAGTTTCTTGGGTGCTTAAGACTCAATTGGCACAAAGGATATCCAAATAGCAGGGCGGGATTCTTTTTTCTCAGGCGATATTTATCTATTTGTGTCCGGCTGTTGAATGATGAGGCTCCTTACAGACACATTTTCGTTCAGTCCAGACAGCTATTGCAGCCCTTTATTTGATGATGGTGTGTTTTACTGTCGGGAATACACATGGTCACATGGTTATTACTTGTTATTACATGCTACTACTGGCCGGCAAATCCATTTCGAGCACTGCCTATGGAAGCGAAAGCGTTTAATTATGATTTTTTTGAACGGTTCAGCGAAATTTGTTGCTCTGATCACAAGAAAAGTTCATGCCCAAAGCCCAGAGACTTACAGAAAAAGTACAGATTAACTTATCGAAGGAAGTTTAGAAGTCAAACTTCCGACAATATGGAGAGATGGAAAAGCAGAGGTGGGCAGAGTCAGAGAAGAGAAGATCAGCGAAGAGAAAGAGTCAGAAGAAAGAAGATGCAGGCGCGCGAAAAAGGTAGGAAAGCCGCGATTCACTGTGTTTTTCCAATGATTTGTGGCTCCGCAGGGTCGAAAAGTAGGCTCGCTGAGCCATCTGGCCAGATCAGAGATGAACAATTGCACGCCGTTGTGGTGCGAAGCACATTTCGAAGTCAAAAGTGTTAAAAACTGACAGGTTCGGACCACTTTTGGAAGTTGAGATGTTCAAAAAGTGCACGCCGTTGCAGCGAGCATTTCGAAGTCAAAATGCACAGAGCACCACATGTTCGCGCCGCTTTTGGACGTTGAAGTGTCGTTTTGTGTGGCAGGCGCAAGGGGGTTCTGCACCCTGCCCAAAGTGAGCAAAACGTGAGGGTTTTGTAGCAGTTTCAAACGCGTCGGCAGGCCTGGGACATTTCAAGAGGATCTGCAGAGATGCATTTTCCGTGGCAGTTGCAGTACAAGAGACATGTTCATCAGAGATGTTACGAGGTCAGAGCGCCGATTTCTTGAGAGGGGTTGCATTTTGGAGCATCAGATCTGTAGGTTTGCTAAGATGATTTTGCGTGACAGGCGCATCACTTCGTATGACCTGGCATCACTTTTTCGTGGCAGGCTCAGTACTTTAGACAGATGGAATGGAAAAATCGCAAGATGCATTGGCACGAGGCCGTCAGCTCTGCACTCAACTTTCCATTTTTGAAGGAAGTCTTGCAGAATTGCTTCGTTTTTGATGCTGTCAACTGGAAAAAATGAGGAAGTCTCGCAGAGTAGCTTCGTTTTTGACATAGCCAAGTTCAAAAATTGAAAACGTCTCCCCGAATAGCTGTGTTTTTAAACTTGCAGAAAGACAGACAGACAGACAGACAGACAGATAGATAGATAGATAGATAGATAGATAGCTAGATAAGACAGAAAGACCGATAGCCAGATAGACAGATAGACAGGCAGACAGATAGATAGACAGACAGACAGACAGATAGATAGATAGACAACTACAACTGCAACTACAATCACATTACGCTTCCACTACGCTACACTACTCTAATTACCGTACACTACACCAACTGCACTACAACTATAACTACAACTATAACTACAACTACAACAACAACTACTACTACTGTTACTACTGCTACTACTGTTGCCACTGTTACTACCTTTACTCCTGTTACTACTGTTACTACTGTTTCTACTGTTCCTACTGTTTCTACTGTTTCTACTGTTTCTACTGTTTCTACTGTTTCTACTGTTTCTACTGTTTCTACTGTTTCTACTGTTTCTACTGTTTTCACTGTTTTCACTGCTTTCACTGTTTTCACCTTTTTACTGTTTTTACTGCTTTTACTGTTTTTACTGTTTTTACTGTTTTGACTGTTTTGACTGTTTTGACTGTTTTGACTGTTTTGACTGTTTTGACTGTTTTGACTGTTTTGACTGTTTTGACTGTTTTTACTGTTTTTACTGTTTTTACTGTTTTTTTACTGTTTTTTTAACTGTTTTTACTGTTTTTACTGTTTTTTACTGTTTTTACCGTTTTTACCGTTTTTACTGTTTTTACTGTTTTTACTGTTTTTACTGCTTTTACTGTTTTTATTGTTTTTACTGTTTTTACCGTTACTACTACTACTATAATACTACTACTACTACTACTACTGCTACTACTGCTACTACTACTACTGCTACTACTACTACTACTACTACAGTACTACTCTACTACTCCTACTACTACTCCTACTCCTACTCCTACTGCTACTGCTACTGCCACTGCCACTGCCACTGCCACTGCCACTGCTACTACTACTGCTACTACTACTACTGCTACTATGACTACTACTACTACTACTACTACTACTATGACTACTACTACTACTACTACCACGACTACTACTACTACTACTACTATTACTACTACTACTACTACTTCTACTACTACCACCACCCCCACTCCCACTCCTACTCCTACTCCTACTGCTACTGCTACTACTACTACTCCTACTCCTACTCCTACTCCTACTCCTACTGCTACTGCTACTGCTACTGCCACTGCCACTGCCACTGCCACTGCCACTGCCACTGCCACTGCCACTGCCACTGCTACTGCTACTGCTACTACTACTACTAAGACGACGACGACGACGACGACGACTACTACTACTACTACTCCTGCAGCTGTAGCTGCAGCTGTAGCTGCAGCTGCAACTACAGTTACAGCTTCACTACACTACATTGTTTACATTACACTACACCATGCTACACTAACTACACTACACTACACTACATTACACTACACTACACTCCACTACACTACACTACACTCCACTACACTACACTATAACTACAACTGCAACTACAGCTACAACGACAACTACACTACATTACACTACACTATATTACACTACACTACACGATTACTGTGAATCAATTTCACTACACGAGTAAACAAAATGGCTCGACACTAATTACCCTAAGCGACACTACGCTACACTACGCCACACTACGCTACACTACGCCACACTACGCTACACTACGCCACACTACGCTACACTACACTACAAACAACTACAACTCCAGCTACAACTACACTACTTTACACTACACTACACCAGGCTACACTATACTAGGCTACACTACAGCACACAACACTACAGCACACTACACTAGACTACGCTACGGCACAACACTACAGCATACTACACTAAATCACATTACACTACACTCATTACACCACATCACAACTACAACTTCAACTACACTATATACACTGATTGCACTACACACAGCTACAACTCCACTACACTACAGCTACAACTACAGCTGCACTACACCACACTACATCCAGCAGTTGTGGCTGCAGCCATTGCAACCACTGCAAATAACACAACTCCAACCACCTTTCGGTCCATCAGTGGATTCGCTCTGCCATCCATGCATCACAACAACTCACCTCCTATAGGTTCCTATCTTTGAAACTTCCGCCACCGCCTTGTGCGGTACTACTGGTATACAACTTGGCAATTTGCGTGCGCGGAAGCATTCAAAATCCGAGGCTGGCTTACCAGAGCACAGCTGGAGGAGGGCATCGAGTGCCAAACCGATGCCTAAGAACTCCTTGCCGAGTAAGTGCAACATTGCAAAAGTGTATCACAGTGTCATATCAAGTTCTTCGTGCAAAGAAAGATTCAGAAAGAGAGTGTAGGATCCACTCATGATGCGACCGTAGAAGTCAAAGCAGGTCAAGGCCATCAAGGCACTTTGTTTGTACCCACATCCAGCCCCACCGTCTGGATCATTCCACTTCGCTCAGGTCATCGAAAATCTGCTTACTAGCCATGTAGCATCTCTCCGTTGTGTTCGGGTATTCCCCTTGATGCCAGCCAAGTTTTCCTTAGCGAACAAGATCCAAAAGAAGTTGGAACAACCTGCGCCAGGTATCTTCGCCAATGACGCGCCTTTTTCGGAGGCCAGAGACACGCGTTGGAGTTAGAGAGTCCGTCAAGTACAAATTCCCCTCAGACTGTTCTCGAGAAACATCGGGAAACATCGAGAAACTATAGCGTTCGACGCTGTTGCACTAGATCTCAGCTCTTCATGCCATGCCCTATAATCTCTGCGCAACTCTATTGCAAACTTGGTGGATCTTTATGGTTATGGTATCTTCTGGTTGTAGTGAAATATGTGATATGAATCGGGCCAAATCTCTCGATGGAAGGAATTCTCCCTTTTCCAGCGCCCCTGCGCTGGGACATGCCGGACAGTTAGGCGGGATATGGTGGACCAAGCACTTCGTTGAACGCAAATCCAAGACCAAAACATCCAAGACGCTCAGATTGACAATGGTCGATGCACAAAAATTTTCTATCTTGACATACGCTTTGGATCACACTGGTATGTATGTCTTAGACTGTCTTGGTCAAATGAAATTTAGTTAGAAAACTTCCGAGTTACGGACGATGGTCATGGTCAGCATTCACACCATCATGTCAACCACCCATGACCAAGTAGTTGGGAAGCGTAACAGTTCCATGTGAATTCACGGGTGAAAACATTCTTGGGCGCGAAACCGGAAAGTTGTCGACAAAAAGCGTGCAGGACAATAGCGAGAGCTCGGTTTGCAATTCAATTTCGATCGTTAAAACATTGGAATGCTCGGAGCACTTTTGGAAGATCGTCGGCAAAATGTGCTTGGAAGATGAGGTCAGCAAAATGTGCACAACACTGTAGCGATAGTTCGGTTTCGGAAAAAAATCACAAAAAACTGAAGGGTGGGAGAACTTTTGGAAGATAAGGTCGGAAAAATGAATTGATTCATGGACTCACCGATTCATTGATTCATTGACTGATCAGTGATTCACTGAATCGTTGAGCCATTGATTCTTTCGTTCGTTGCGCCAGTGATGCTTCTATTCATTGAACAGTTGCATCATTGAGATTCACTGGCTCATTGATTCACTGACTCGTTGATGTGTTAAATCATTATTAGCATTGAACCGTTGATTCGCTCGGTGCTTCATTGGTTCACTGATTCATGGCTTGGTTGATTCATTCATTCAGAGAGTCATGTCTTCAGTGAGTCATTGGTTCATTCATTCATTGCTTCGTTGTTTTCTTCATTCATTGATTCATCTGTTCATTGATTCATTGATTCCTTGCTTTGTTGATTCATCGATTCATTGGTTCTTTCGGTCACTTGCATGGATTCTTTCATGTCATTTCATCGGTATCTCAGCCACATTTTTTCAGTCGTTGATGCGCCTCACAACTTCATGCCTTCGCTGCTTCTGCATCTCAAAACCGGTTATTTTTTCCCTATATATATATACATACTGGTTTTAAATTTTCGAAACTTTCGCCCCGGTGCGGGCTGGGCACTACCTGGTATAATTGATGCCTTGAAATACCTTTGAAACTGGTCCTTGATACTCTAAGGATGAAATCGGATGAAAGAGTTGTCATGAAAGAGTTGTTGCGTCTTGTTGTGTTGCAAATCGAGGCCCAGGCTCAACTGAACCGGTTCCGCAACTCGAAAAGAACCTTTGCACTGCGCTGACAGAACCCAAACACATCTTATCAAAATTTGTTGAACCACTTTATACAGGCACTTCTCCTTCTCATTGTGTTTCTAATGTTTCTTATTCTTCGTGGCTGTCACATAATTGGTCATCAACGTCTCCACATTTTTTTTGCTACTGAAAATTCGTTTGACTTGCGCGCACTCTTCATTAGGATGAGGCGGCGATTTCCGTCGTGAGTCTTGAGATAGTGCTGTGACTCACCACAAATGTCCGCTAATAGACCAAAGAACTGCCCCATTTCAGGCAGCAAAGCTGTGATACCGTCGGAAGACGGACGAACTTTGTAGGAGCAAGGGCGCTTTGTCTGAATAACCTTTGGCTCCAGAGATTGTCTGCAGGATTGTAAAGCAAGGAACAATCTGCCAATCTTTAGATCAGAGAGAATTCCAGTTGGATTCTTCCTCCGAAACCAGCTTGTCACCTTTTGATGTAAAAACTAGTGAGGCTGAAGGACCCCGCTTGAAAGCTGCAAGAAGAACAAGAAGATAGAAATGGATACAATTTGAATATCACATGTCCCTTTCTCTTGACGGCTGATAGAGCCCAACGTCAAACCTACTTGCAGAGAGTAGGGAGGGAGAGGGAGAGAGAGAGAGATATCGCAGGACTGTGATCAAAATGACATGAAACCCAGAGGTCTGGGCTCAAGCCAGTGACCTGCCAGTGACCTGATCAATACTTAAGAGCAACAAAATCCAATGCTTTTCTCAGAGCGTCGGAAGTTCCGTCGGAAGATGCATCTTTGATCGCAAGCAGCTTTCTTCCAGGTCCGTTGCAGAGTTGCGGGTCATTGGTTCAAAAAGTCACAATGTTGAAAAGGTTTCAGTTTTGAAGTTTGGGAGAAGTCAGCCGGTTCGATTTGTCACAGAGACCCATTCATGTGATCCATTGTGAATGAAACCACGTTTTTTTGATCATTTGCACATTCGCAGTCGCTATTTTTTGCAGGTTTCTTACACGCTGCTTGATCCTCCTTGATCCTTCTTGATCTTTTCCCTCTTCTTTTCCCATTTTCTTGCTACTTTTTCCAGCTTCTGTGTCGCAGTCTTTTGCCAGCTGCTTGGGCGCCATTCAACCTGCCATCTAAGTTGGACGATGCTGGCCTTAAGGACGTAGATCCTGGCTGCCACCATGGACATCGGCAAGAAAATGATGGAGAAGTGGGGCTGGGCCAAGGCAGAGACGGCAGGGCACACTTGAGACAAAAACATCAAACAACATGAAACAAACTGAAGCAAATCAAAAATGTGTTTCGCGTACCGATTCAGACTGATTCGGCCAAAAGGAATTCAGAGTCGCTGTTCAATCGCGATGTATTGGTTCAGTGTTTGCCAGTGCTCAGGGGCAAGGCCTTGGAAAGGACAACAAGGGCATGACCAGTTGCCTTGTCGGGACACCTGACATGGCACGGAGATGATTGCACCGCAACAAATTGGGATGGGATCGGTTTTCGGCCTGTGTTGTAGCCTGGTGTGACTTGATTGGCCTCAGAATGCCTTAGCTGCCTTAACTTATATCTTTGCTCAGATACGGTAGGTGAAATGGTTATTTTTCCAAGTGTCCATTGTACTCAATTTCATTCCTCTCCTGGAGTTCATTGCTGCGCTCTCTTCGTTTGCTGTTCCACCACTGCCAGGTTCTGAGAAAAGATTCTGGCAGCACCACACAGGGCCGCATTGAGAGCATGGAACTTAGCGCAATGTGGGCAGATGTGCAACAACATCTACACAGGGAAACCAGACTGACTTCAAAATCTTTGACTTTTTATGACTCTTTGAGTGGGTCATTCCTGGTCCCTCCCGCAGCTCTGCTGATCTCTGCTCTGTCGGTTGCCGTGTCTGTTGATCGTTTGTGTCAGTGGAGGTCTTTGCCGTCTTTGCATTTTCCAAGGTGTGGGAGAAGAGCCCACGCTCAGCAACGAGGCCATTCATAATATGGATGGATACGATAAGTGTATCCTGGTGTCAGGTCACTTTCAGAAACGGAAAGCATATAGGACCCATTACGGCTTGTTGAAGGGTCGCTTTTCGTCACTTGCTCATTCTGCAATGGGATGTTCAATGAGATGATACAATCGTTTCTGTAGATCGAGAGGGTCCAATGGTGCTGTAGGATGCTGTAGGTGTGCACTGTTACATATTGAAACTGCGCCACCATGGCAAAGTGGTTGAAAGGTTTACTGTATGCTTCGGCTTGCGTAAATTGGGCCGGAAGCAGAGAGGTTGAGGGATCTGAAGGGAGAGATCTGAAGAGACCTGGAGAGTACTTATATATATATATACTTATATAAATGTCTATTTTTTTAAAGTATATCTTTATGATTTGTATATACGTATTCATTGAAGTACAATTAAGCCTGATTCCGATGCCATTGATTCAATCCTGAAAGAAATTCCGGGGCACAGGCAGCGAGCCTTGCTGCAGCGTCCCTGTTGAGTGTCGCGCCAAGACCGGACTTGAAAAGTGCAGAAATCAAAAGATGAATTAATTTGTTAGCCAAAAAACAAAACAAGACAAAAAGACGCAGGCAAACATAGATTGCTCCTAATTTTCCTCGCAGAGCCAATGTGGAAGCTGGAAAGAAGTCAGATTGGTGGCGGGGTCATATAGATTTCGTTGAGGAAGAATACTAGAAGCTCAGCAAAGAGTGCTGCATGCTGTGGAGCCTGGTATTTGCGTCATATTGTACTGCTTTTGCACCAGTCGCAATTTTCTATTCATTTCCGTCGTCTCCACACGGCGATATCACCGTCACTAAATGTTTTAAAGCTGCATTCAGATCATTCAGGTTCCCTTGGAGCCGAGCACCTGTGGCAACGCTTTGAGACATTGACTCCAAAGAACACCCATGTGTTCTCTCGAAGTCAAGGGTCATGTCAAACATATGTCAATCATAAACACTTATGAAATCTTATGAACATGCTGTCGATATTTCCAATGTTGAAATGTCGAATGTTGTCGATGTTGTCGGCGTTGTCGAAGTCGTCGCCCTTGTCGACGTTGTCGGCATTGTCGATGGTGTCGACGTTTTTGGTGTTGTCGGCGTTGTCGATGTTGTCGATGTTGTCGATGTTGTTGGCGTTGTCGTCGTTGTCGATGTTGTCGACATTTTTGGCGTTATCGGTGTTGTCGATGTTGTCGGCGTTGTCGAAGTTGTCGCCCTTGTCGACGTTGTCGGCATTGTCGATGTTGTCGGTGTTTTCGATGTTGTTGGCGTTGTCGATGTTGTTGATCTTGTAAGCGTTGTCGGCGTTGTCGATGTTGTCGACGTTTTTGGCGTTGTCGGTGTTGTTGCACTTGTTGGCGTTGTCGGCGTTGTCGATGTTGTCGATGTTGTCGGTGTTGTTGGCGTTGTAACAGGCGTTGTCGATGTTGTCGGCGTTGTCGATGTTGTCGGCGTTGTCAATATGTCGTCGGCGTTGTCGATGTTGTCGATGTTGTCGGCGTTCTCGATGTTGTTGGCATTGTCGATGTTGTCGATGTTGTTGGTTTTGTCGATGCTGTCGGCTTTGTCGATGTCGGCCTTGTCGATGTTGTTGGTGTTGTCGATGTCGTGGATGTTGTCGGCGTTGTCGATGTTGTCGGCGTTGTCAACGTTGTCCGTCTTGTCGATGTTATAAGGATGCTGTCGATGTTGTTGGCGTTGTCGATGTTGTCGGCGATGTCGATGTTGTTTGCTTTGTCGGTGTCGTCGGCGTTGTCGGTGTTTTCGGCGTTGTCGATGTTGTCGGTGTTGTTGGTGTTGTTGGCGTTGTCCGTGTTGTCGTTGTTGTCGGTGTTGTCGTTGTTGTCGATGTTGTTGGCGTTGTCGATGTTGTCGGCGTTGTCGATGTTGTTGGTGTTGTCGATGTTATCAGCCTACTTGTCGATGTTGTTGGTGTTGTTGTTGTTGTTGGCGTTGTCGATGTTGTCGATGTTGTCGGCGTTGTCGATGTTGTCGGAGTTGTCGACGTTGTCTATGTTGTCGGCGTTGTCGATGTTGTCGGCGTTGTCGGCGTTGTCGATGTTGTCGATGTTGTCGGCGTTGTCGATGTTGTCGATGTTGTCGGCGTTGTCGATGTTGTTGGCGCTGTTGATGTTGTCGATGTTGTCGGCATTATCGGTGTTGTTGGTGTTGTCGATGTTGTCGGCGTTGTTGGCGTTGTCGAAGTTGTCGATATTGTTGGTGTTGTCGATGTTGACGGTGTTTGGTGTTATTGGTGTCGATGTTGTCGGCGTTGTTGATGTTGTCGATGTTGTTGGCGTTGTCGATGTTGTCGGCGTTGTCGGCATTGTCGATGTTGTCGGCGTTGTCGATGTTGTTGGCGTTGATGATGATGTAGATGTTGGTAGCGTTGTTGATGTTGTGTTGGCTTTGTCGATGTTTGCGGCCTTGTCGGCGTTGTCGATGTTGTCGATGTTGTCGGCGTTGTTGGTGTTGTTGATGTTGTTGGCGTTGTCGATGTTGTCGATGTTGTTGGCGTTGTCAATGTTGTCGGCGTTATCGATGTTGTCGGCGTTGTCGGCGTTGCCGATGTTGTCGATGTTTTTGGCGTTGTCGATGGAGTTGGTGTTGTCGATGTTGTCGATGTTGTCGGCGTTGTCGACGTTGTCGGCGTTGTCGACGTTGTCGGCGTTGTCGATGGTGCCGGCGTTGTCGGCGTTGTCGATGTTGTCGATGTTGTTGGCGTTGTCGATGTTGTCGATGTTGTCGGCGTTGTTGATGTTGTCGAAGTCATGAAATTTCCACTGGACAAAGTCGGGGAGCCAGGTTGGGCATAGGAATGCCTGATGCCAGCCCACCGCAAGACGCGCCAAAGAAGCGCCTTGGTTATCCTTCAATCTGCTTGGGGGTTGCAGTCTCCCTTGTGATGCACATGACAAAGTGGTGGCAGCGTTCCAATGCGTACAATGTCAAACACCAAGTTCACATGCTTTCATACTGCTTGACAGCTGATAGGTAGCTGGCATCTATGTCAATGTGTGTGTGTACCATCCTGTATAGATGTAAAACTTCTATATTCTATATTGTGCAGGGGGGCAACAGCCCATCTTCCTATGTTGCCCAACGAAGCTACGGAAGATGTGGTGGATGGGTTCATGGACGCATGAACCTGTACCTGCAATATATATATATATATAATATATATATATAGTCCCGCCCCTGGGCGCATTTAAGTCGCAGCTGGGGGGGGACATATATCTTATCGCTGTTGTGTTATACGGTCAATGTCTACTGTGATTATACCTCTCTCTCTCTATATATATATTTATTGTTACTTTTCATTCTTCGTGTCTTTTTATTGTTGATGTTTTTGCACGTCCGATGCATTTCACATCAGAATTCGCAATGACTGTTCTGAGCAAGTGTGTGATTCATGCTGGATTCGTCAAGGTGGCATGAACTCTTCGGGGAATGCTTGTCTAAGCAAAGTGTGGATGCAACGACCTGATGTCTGAATTTACACATTTTAATCTAGTAATTCGTTTAAGTAAAGTGAAACAGCTGGCCTTTTTTCCTGGTCTCACCCGTCGATGTCGTTGTGTTGAACAACTGGCCGCCGTATGGCTTCAATTTTTTCTTCGGAATTTTCACATTTTAATCTTGTAATTCGTTTACGTAATGTGAAACATTTGGCCTTTTTTCAGGGTTTCACCTGTCGATGTCGTTGTGTTGAAACAGCTGGCCGCCGTGACTGGCCGCATTTTTTATTTTTTTGTTTCAATCCAGGCAGGTTCGTTCTTTAGGTGTGGTTTTTCTTTCTTTTTATGGTCGTTGGTGAGGTTCAATTGTGCACGTAATTCAGGGGTTGACTGCTTAAGCTGTCCATAGGGTTGACTTGAATCTGGGCCTTTGAGCCTTAACCAGGGGAATCTGCACGTTCATGTGGATGCATCATTTGTTTAACTAGTCCCCCA
>Ga0126342_10001391_pt1 | contig 33808 bp, 31 predicted proteins | sample Cyp1metagenome_FD_92528 | JGI IMG/M metagenome (GOLD analysis project Ga0126342, IMG submission 92528) | Coral microbial communities from Lord Howe Island, Old Settlement Bay, Australia - Cyphastrea 1 metagenome | ecosystem: Host-associated > Invertebrates > Cnidaria > Coral ...
CACCGAACCGAACCGAACCGAAATCGACCAGGAACCGCAGGAACCGAAACCGAACAGGAACCGAACCGGGCCTATACCAAATACTAGAAACCGAAACCGAACCGAACCGAAACCACCATGCATGCTGAGCAACCAGACAGGTTCATCATTATTGAGGCGCAAGAAACCAGGCATCGATTGGCTGGGCCGTTTCTTCTTGGCTAAGAACATGTTGTCACCCGCCTGCGCCTGCAGCATCAAATACATCAGCTGCATCGCATCCACATCGACCCACGGCTATCCACGTGTTGCATCTGCCCTTCAGTCTTGACATCTTCAAACATCTTCAAAATGAATGACACATTAATTCATATTAATTCTACCATTCAAACATTCTGAATTACGTAAACAAAACTTTCAAAACCCTGAGCACACCAGCAAGTGGGACAGTTGCTCTGCCCTGCACCTTGGTGGCAACGAAACTCCACTCAACAAAAAAGGAATTCTCGCAGTTCGCTCATGATATGCTGCATGATATGCTCATGATTATAGCAATTTATAGCATAATATGCTTGTCTGATTGCTTATCTGATTGCTTCACTGCAATAGGTCTCAAACCAAGCTCGCTTTTTGTAAGTGTCTTCATCGCACAAGACACCCTCCAGATCCTGTTCAGCTTCATGGTCTTCATGAGACAGAAGTGCGATAAAGCATTGAATGTTGCTGGAGTCGGTCGAATTGCAGGACCGGGGGAAGTAGATATGCAGACACGACAAAGCAACACAGGTGCAGAATGGTGCAAATTCCAAGAGCATCGGAAAGATTATCAAACATTATCAAACATTATCAAAGATTATCAAAGATTATCAAAGATGATCAAAGATTGTAGAACGCTTCAGTCTGCATGTTCTGCATGTTCTGCATTGCATCACATCCTTATGGTCCACTTTTGGCGCCACGACGATAAAGGCAGAGACCTGACAAGCCATCGTGGTGTCGCCATCATCCGTCTTCAGCTTTCTCTTCTTTCTACATAATCTACAGACATACCGTTATGATCCGTTATGTATGTATGTATCTCTTTATGTGATTATAGATGATCATATACTTGCTGGACCAAGGAGATAATCAATCTACAAACACTCTTAGACTCTAAGTCTATTTTACAATAGTTTATACAGATTATACACATGTCCAATGTTTTATATGTTTCCTTTGCGAGGCAATCCTCATATCTCTAGAAATATGTTTCTGTATATGTCTCTATTTGTATTGGTTCATCGTGTTTCTAGCTCTTGTATGCTCTTGTATGCTCTTGTTACTGTTACATCTGTTTTTGATCTGGGGTGCAGCATGGGGTGCGTGGCGCAGCTCACCTTTACGCCTTTACAGGTCTTTCCAGTGCATTCCTGTGCCTTGGCTGCATAAACTGTGAGAGAGTTGATCGCAGCTGTCTGGGATGGTCGGTGCCTGCAATGGAGAAGCCGATCCTTGATACACTTGACGTAGATGGGGGTGAGAAGCACAGTCAGCACTTCAAAACGTTCAAAACGTTCAAACACACACGTGAAACTAAACAATAACTAAACACATGTCAAAATGTTTCGATATCGTGAGCCTCTGGGGAATGGAGCTGTAGTCGAGCCAAACGTAGGTGTCCTCAAGAGATGTCTAACTCTTCTACAATGTCTACACTTGACATCACTTGACTCAGGGATCTCTGGGAAGATCCGCAACTTCTTGTCCTTTAGTCCTTTACTCGTTGTCCGTTACTCGTTGTCCGTGCGTCTCCAAGAGAAGTCTCCAGGTTTTCACTCGTGCCTCCGTATCCCAGTTGTTCTGATTGATGACGGTGTCTACCGCCTCCACCATTCCTTTGTACTGCTCGCCTGTGAACGCAGCTGCCACACGGCTATATCTTCGAAATTCTATGCAGTGAGCCCTTCCGTGCCCACACCCATGTCAGTTTTCTGCGTGTTCTTCAGTCTAGAACGGTCTATAAGTATGCCATAGTATGCCTAGGTTGGTTCAAAGACGTTTTCTTTCCATTGACTGAACATGTGCCCAGCTGCAGTCCTGTGTGATCTGGTTCAGAGAAGGCTGTCCACTGATGCGACATGAAAATCACCTAACAGCGACAGTCTCAGGTAGTGGTACTGCAAACAAATCAACATGACAAAAGAATTTGAGAACAAATAGTATAATATAGTATAATATATAGTATAATATAGTATAATAAACAAAAATACATAACATGGATCAAATGAGCTCCAATCATCTCCAATCCCTCAATCGACCTAGGAATACCTAGGATCTACGGGAACATCGAGCATATGGAGCATATTTTTAGCACATCGAGAACGAAGACTCGTGACTTGGCCACTTGGCCACTTGGCCTTGTTCTTCTTGCCCAGCTTGTTCTTGATGTCCTCCAAAGTCGGAGTCGCAGCTGCTATACTCTGCTATAATCTCCTAGAGTCCTAGAGCTTGTTCTTAAACATGTCTTGATTTCTCATAAACCTTTCTTAACATGTCTCAACTCATTGAAATCTCGAATGTATCTACAGACTCTCTGGACACAAGTGTCATTCAACGTGTCAGAAAGGCGGAAAGTATCCTTGGTGAGGAAGTCATCGATATCCTGGTTTCTGGTCGTTTCGAGAAAGGCAACTGTCAACATGAAAAAGAGTTGTTTTCAATGTTTTCAATATATTTGTCACACATGTAACAATCAAGACTAAGTGTGGGAAACTCATTGTGAGTTTTTGCGCCTGAATAGCATGGAGCCATAAGCTCTCGTTCAAAATATCCTCGAACGCAACAAATTTGCCGTGCTTCTTGAAAGTTGCAACCTGCATTGGGGAAAGGGTGAGGAAAATTTCGAACACCATGTCACCGGGATGTTTCTTACCGTGTGGCGTCCCGTTGTGTAATGATGTATTACGTGATTGATTAAATCTCTCATTGATTCAATTATTGAGTCTGTCGTCTTTCATTAACGGCACAACCGGAAGGCGACTCCGTAAGGTAAATGACAAACCATTTTTGAACCATGGGAAAGGCCTTCAAAAGCACCATGGGGAAGGACAACTCTTGCGTCGCTTGCAGTGCCTTTGCGATGGTGCTGTGTTCCTGTCATGTCGAGAAATGTGAGATCGACATACAGAATGATTCCAAAATACTTATAAAATTTATAAATGTACATGAAATGTAAATGAAATGCAAGTCTCGCAAGATAGACCAAAATCATCCCAAACGCTGTGTGTTGCAACGATATTGCAACAATATACTGTCGGAAAGATAGTGAAAGTGGAGCAAACTCACAATCCAAATAATCCAAGAATCTTGGATGCAGAGACACAAAACTTTGAAAGTCTCAACTTCAAGATTAAAGAATGATTGCTGGGCAGCTCACTAATTCAGTAGAAACATGCGCATTCTTGATATGCCGATGCCTTTGCCATGTCATCATAGTATTTCCGCAGGAAGGAACTCACCACTCGATACAAGATGATGAAGAGTACCACTGTTGCGATCACCGACCTTGCAAAGTGCTGAAAACCAAAGCTTAAAGCTGACCGAAAAGCAGTAGACTAAGATAGGCTAGACTAAGCAATACTAAGCAGTGCATGATAGTGCATGGCTACATAGGCTGTATCCTGGTGACTTCAGGCTGAATCCTGGTGACAGTCACAGTCTGTTCGCTCAGCCAAGGACACAGAAATGCCACTGACTTGCAACAAGGTCTGAGGTTTTTTCTGCCGGGTAAAGGAGAACCTCAGTCGCGACGAGAGAGATATGTTGATATATTTTGATGATATTCGTTAAGATCTGTCATAGTGTCATAGCGTCATATAGTGTCATATAGTGTCATAGTCATTGTTTTGACTGATCTTGAGTATTCTGAAGTCATCTTTAGATTTGTCTGGATATGAAGTTTGGTCTCGTGAATTGAGCGCCCCAAACATCCCCAAACCATACCCAAAAGGCCTTGTGCTGGTGCGTGTGCGGAAGCAGTTGCCAACGTCATCTGAAAGATCTGGCTGGACCTGAGTTGAAAAGCAACTGCTGCGTTGCCTCCAGTGTCGGACTGACTCTGCTACTGAAAAATGCGAAGATGCGACAGTCTGACTGAGTTTTCGGAACTGCAGCAAGAATGCTTAGTTTGCTCAGCTGATTTGTTAGGATTTAGCTTTGAGTTTTGGGATGCCAAATGTTTGCGTTTGCTTCAAGCAGCATGGTGTGGCTCTCGGGTCCCAAATCCTCCAAACATTCAACACAGGTTCAACACAGGTTTCATTCCTCCACACATTGATTAAACAGGACCCTGATTGGAAATGTTTCTAGGCAATGGAAATCTGACCATGACATGTTTGCGAGAATAGTTGCGGCTGGATGAGCAAAACATAGCGACGCTATGCGACGCTATCAAATCTTCAAAGGGGCAAAAGTTTCTGCCCGACCTGGATTCTTGTCCGTTTGAAGGATTTCTGCACGTTTGAGGAAAAAAATGGAAAAAATGCCCGAAATTGCACGTTTGGGTTTGCGTGCCCTGCCCATCGTCGGTATGCCCTGGCAGGAATTGCTGTTTGACAGGTTTTTGCGGCCGTTATGCGCACGAGTTTGGCACATTTGTTGTGTTAATAGTTTTAAAAATTGTTATTGTGCTTCTTTTGCACGAGACAGACCGTTTCAGCGCAAAGAGGTACAAATCACCAAGTAGTGTACAATGAGCCTTTGTACCCAAAAATTTTGGGTACGAACGAAGGTCCAGGTAATATCATCAAATCCAGTGGTACCCAAACCGCAAACTCCAGCGCCAAGTTACAATGACCGTGCCAGAGCTGGTGCCATAACCGAAGGTGCTGAGGTTAAACTTCCTGAGAAATCTGAGGCAATTCTGAGGCAATTCTGACTCAAGTGATGAATTTCGTGAGTCAGTTTGATCTGTTTGACTCAAGCGGCTAACAGTAAACTCTGACAGTTCTGTTTTTGTTCCAAAATGGCAACTTGTTAGAACAACTGTAAGATTTCGGACGAAATGAAACACAAGATAAGACAATTTGCAATTAGATGTTTGAAGATGTTCGAAATCATCTTCTTGGGTCGTAAATCAATCCACCTGACAGTAACTCTGACAAAACATATTATGACATAAATGTTGAAATATGTTGAAATTCATGAAAAACTTTGCAGACATTCGAGCTGAGGCCATGGCAAGGCAAGTGTCGTATTCTCTCCCGGTGAAAGAGTTCCGTTGGCGGGTTCCACCGTGATGCCAGACATGTTGTCCCCCTAGAACCATCAGAACCAAATGAATCCAAATGATTTGACATGATTTGACCCTCGAAATGATTTTCTTGATTTTCTGAAAATGATTCACCGTCTCTTGACAAGATTGATACAAGATTGATGATTCATATTGATGATTCATTCAGCTCGAGCCAGTCAAAGTCTCACGTTTCTTCAGCTTGCAAGCACCTTGCCAGCACTCACCGTCGCTGTGAATGGCAGCTTAACTCGACCTTTGGGGGATAGGCGATTGTCAAAAACAACGACAACGACAACGACAATCAACGACAAGCTTCGCAACGCAACGTGGAAAAAAACGTTTCCGTGACTGCCGTGACTGCCGTGACTCTTACATCCTCTTGTCTCATGACTCAGATGACTCAGAATCACAAAGACCACAGGAGAGTTACTCCACTTTTAATTTGAGTTTATAATTTGAGTTTATTGAATGTTGACTGATTATTACTGATTATTACTGATTATTTAGTATTTGAGTTTCTTCGGGACTCTGAGAGGCTGGAACGTTCTGAGCATCTCTGAGCGTGCCTGTGTTCTGAACCACGATGTTGTCCTCATACACTTTCTTCTTCTTGTCCTTACAAGATCTTACAAGTAGTGCATTAGGGTTGCCACAGAGCTAACATGCTACTGGCGCACAAGACTGGAGTTGCAATTCCAGTCACAGCACAAATGCTCTTCAGTTGCATTTCAAAGTGCTGCCCAGATGCAATCTTATCCAACGTGATGTTTTCCTTATCTACTGTGAAGATTGCGGCACCTTGCAGCTCCTTCGGCGGGGTCCAAAAGGACCGTAATGACTGGAGTTGACTCGAATCAACCTCGAGATCTGCTCAACAGTTCACGCAGTACGCACGAACGCAGAAAAAAAAAACTAACAGACTTGACTTTAAGCATTCTGTCCATATCTGTCCAGTCTGACTGTCTCTTGGGATCTCTACAGATCTTTACAGGTCATCCTAATGGACTGCTATTGGAGCTGCGTTCCTGTCTGGCCAGTCCCCGTCCTCCAGGGGTGCGACCACAAAGATCGCCCACCTGTGGTTTGCAAAGACATGTGATTTTTTTACATCCGCATCACAATGACTTGTGATTTATATGTCAACTTTATATTGATTGGCAATTTTATATGATTTATATTGATTTATGTTTTATGTTTTTTATTTGACGAATCATACAGTCCCAACATCCAAAGACGTTGAAAAGCATCCGAGGACCATGCTCTGGATAGGCCAAAAGCCGGCAGAAAACCTCACAACATCTCACAACTATGCTCAAGATCAAAGGTTTGGAAGCAAGATCCAAGTCGAATTCAACATAAAAACACGAGATACATCGAGAAGCAAACTCCACACCAAGCAGCGGCCAAGTGCTGACAGCTGCAGTCTTGTCCACATCCGCAGTTCGGAACGTCCAAGGTCCAGGTCCTCCGAAAATCTCAGATGTAAAAAAGCGATAGATTGATATTATATTTGTTTAATGAATTATATGAATTTAAATGATATGAAATATATCATTATTATATTTTTAATGTTTGAACATGTTATAAATGTTCGGGTTTACATGGCGCGCACATGGTGCGCACATGGTGCGCACATATGCGAAAAGAGGATTTGCAGCACTGTAAAACTGAATAGTTTCGCCATCGAAAAACCGTGTCGATGCTCAAGGCCGTCTCGCAGATGCCAACTATTTGGGCTACTCAGATTTTGACATCTCTGATCTTCAGATTTCACAATATGTTACGTATAAAATCTTTAAACATATTAATAATTATAGTTATAATATTATTATTTCTTATATTATCTTATCACATTGAGAAAAGGAAAGGACCCAGCTGACTCAGCTGGGACTACTTCATCATACGACTTCCTTGGTAAAGTTCAAAGATGCTCAAAGCAATGCGGCTGTTCCGGGCTGCTCCGGGCTGCTCCGGCCTGACACCTGAGGAGCATTGGTGGTCGTGGGATTCGTTGAAGACAGTGAGCAGCATATCTTCGAAGTTGATGCCACTAAACCTGATACAGACTGATACAGATGCTTTTAGAGCGCGGCAAAGTCAAACGAAACATGAACATGATGATTTTTACTTTGTAAAGAACCCGGCTCCTGGAACCCCTTTCAGGACTTTTTCTGAATCTTCTACCACTTGCCGCAGACATGGCAATAGTGTGTCAAGTTTGGACTGACATTGGCAACCAATTCTCAGCAATTCTCAAGTTCAAGAACTTCTTTCAGATCTTTCAGAATATTCAACATTTTTCAACGATATTGAACGTGAGGTAAGTCTGAGCAAGCAGTAATCTGTGATGCAAGAGGGGGCCCCTGCCAAGCGACTCTGAGTCGGATGGGGATCGCATGAGTTACGAGCATGTCGACAGAATTTAGAATCGACTCTGGTATAATCAATACATAATTCTTGTCGATTATGCAGATTATGTATTGATCCTTGTTGCCTAACGGACAGGTCATGACAGGTCATGACAGGTCGATCAAAAATGATTATGACAGGCGAGCGTTCTGGGATTTCTCGGGCGCATTTCTGAGATCATGGCCCTTCTTTCTGTGCATCGAACAGCGTCAAAGGTTTGGGTGCATCCCACCTGTCTACACTAGACATCACTAGACAGCAACATCACATGATTCACATGCACACTGGCCTGGTATTTGTATGTATTTGTTGCATCATTTTGCATTGAATGTCAACAATTGTCAACAATTGTCAACATATTTCGTATGTCAACGGACTGGCGAACTCTGCATATCTTTACATGGATGGCTTTACATAGCTACACCATGCTGCACCGTTGCATTGACTTTTCTGCCCCTGCATGTTCATGCACTACGGTCTTGGCAACATTTGGCAATCACACGCTTGTTTGTGTATATGTGATTTTCTGTGTGTCTTAAACTTCGCCTTGAATAATTATCTTGAATACACCTGAATTCAAAATGTCCAAGGCAATAATTTGCGAATCATGTGTGAATCATGTGTGAATCATTCACTTCAAAATTCGTACAATGACGGCCCGAGCCAGCATCCAGCGTCGTTGATCTGGTCAGCTCTGCAAGGTGGCTGATTTTGTGGATTCCTTCCGGGTACAAGCAAGCTGTGGGGCCTGTGGGGGAATGGATGGCTTCTGGCACAGAATTGACAGAATGTCATGTTCTAAAATTCTAAAGTATTCCAAAGATCAATGATATTCAATGCTTCTAGATCTAGGGAAACACCCCTTAAGGAATCACAAAACAAAGAATGAGGACGGAGACTGCAGGAGTGCAATGTGGTCACATGGTCAAACCAACTTGACAAGCACATGATGCAAACAATCAAAAAGAATGCAAGAATTGAATAAAACTGGCTTGAGTACTCTTGACATATCGCTCTGGGCCCTGACCGGATTTGCGATTCGGACATGTTCTTGTGAAAAATCGTTTCCCTCGCGCGAGAGGTCATCATCATTACCTTTGAAACAGCCAAGCAACTTCTGAGAATGTCGAAACATGCTGCTGCTCCATTCGTTTGAACATTTCAACCACTGAAGCATGCTGAAGTATCATCATTTCAGGTCTCTCAAGGTCTCTTGTGATGACGGAAACCGCTGGTGACGGAAAGCACTGGAACAGCGCAGGGAGTTGATGTAGCTTTGCCCTAGGGGAGGGGTGTGGGGGGTGCATGGAGCGTGTGCAAACCCAGTTTTTGATTTGCAGAACATGTGGGTGCAGTTTTGGCTCCGTCGGCCTATTTTTGTCCATGATGGACGCTTTTGGAATGTTGGGCCAGAGTTGGGACCATGTTGGGCTTCTGTTGGGCCATTTTGGGTTATGTTGGCACCATACTGGGCTCATGGTGATGCATTTTTGGAGTATTTTGGGGTCTGTGTTGGCCAGAGTTGGGACCATATTGAGCTAATCTTGGGCCATTTTGGGCTATGTTGGGCCATTCTGGGCCACATTGGCATCATTTTGGGCTCATGTTGAGCCATTTTAGAACATTTTGTTGGCCTTTGCTGATCTTTTCTTAAGCAGGGCGTCACAGGGTCAAGAAACCTAAATCTTGGAATGGTCATGGCCATCCAAGGTAAAACTAACATGAACTAACGTTATAAATACATAGATGCTCCAGGATTAAAAAGGTCATGAGCTAATGACGGCAAAAACAAATGGTGAAAAAAAAATAATGGTTCCCAAATAATTATCAGTTTGAAGTTGGGTGGGTCATGGTGGTTACAAGTTTGATGGGCCCGGCCGGGCAGGGCATCACAGGGTCAACGTTTAAAGGTCATGACCATGAGGGCGAACCAATGGGTAAAGGGGTAGTGTAGTGATTGGCTGGTTTGGACTCCAAATTCTTGGATAAGATGCCATGGCAGTATCTTTTTAATACTTGTCCAAATTTGAAATATCATTGAAACATATGATGAAAAATGACACACTTGGTTGCAACGATCCAATTAACCAACCACAGCATTTTTTGCGAGGCCCTGCCCCCCCCCCCACAGTTCCTTCCAAACCCTGTAGCCACCATGACCGCCATGACCCCACTCAAATGACCACGACGTTTCAATATTTCAAATTTGGACAAGTATTAAAAAGATACTGCCATGGCATCTTATCCAAGAATTTGGACTCCAAACCAGCCAATCACTACACTACCCCTTTACCCATTGGTTCGCCCTCATGGTCATGACCTTTAAACGTTGACCCTGTGACGCCCTGCCCGGCCGGGCCCATCAGACTTGTAACCACCATGACCCAGCCAACTTCAAACTGATAATTATTTGGGAACCATTATTTTTTTTTCACCATTTGTTTTTGCCGTCATTAGTTCATGACCTTTTCAATCCTGGAGCATCTATGTATTTATAACGTTAGTTCATTTTAGTTTTACCTTGGATGGCCATGACCATTTCAAGATTTAGGTTTCTTGACCCTGTGACGCCCTGCTTAAGAAAAGATCAGTTTGTCTTGGACTTGGGCATTTTTGCGTCGGTGAATTTTCGTCCATCCAAGGCGTTTGCAAAAAAACACCGTAAATACCAAGAAAAACACCATTATCGGGCTGCGTTGCAAATGTTTTTGATGTTATTTTTTGTTTGCGTTTTTCCTTCTTTCGGCATGCTGCACTTAGCCTATGCTTGCCTGATCATGCCTGATCTCAAGCTCATGGGGGGGCATGGAGCGTGTGCAAACCAAATTTTTGATGACGGAAAGTGCTGGAACAGCGCAGGGAGTTGATGTAGCTTTGGGAGGGGGGTGGGAACGCCATGCCGCCATGGAGCGTGCAAACCCAATTTTTGTTTGAAAGAAAATATGGGTGCATGTTTGGCTGTGTCGGCCTCATCTTGGCCCATGTTGAAATATGTTGAAATGTTCCATCTCTTTTCACAGTTTTTGTTGTCTTGGCACTGCTTGCACTGCTTGCATTGCTTGCACTGCTTCACTGGTTTCACCCTGATGATCCCTGATGTTTGGGTAATTAGTGGTAATTAGATGTAATATGATGTAATTAGTGTGTGTTCATGCTTCGTTGGTGTCTTTGGATCTGGATTTCTTCTCTAGTTTAAGAAACTGATACAAAAGTCTTTGTGTCAGATGGATCACCTTGATATTGGGTTTTTTTCTGACCGTATCATCTGTGTATCTTTTGTATCTACCTAATTTGACAGCGGAACGGTGGTAGTTTGCTACCCAAGATATTTAAATATATTTAAATGCTTTCCGTCGTTTGCCGCGCTGGTTTTACAGAAGTGATCTCTTATGATCTCTTCAAATCCTGGTGCCACAGTGTGCCATTTCTGCCGTCTTCCATCTGTTGATGTTTTGAAGTTTTGACACGGTCCAACCCGGTCCAACTCGGCCCCTGACTCGTCCGTGCTGATCGGCAATCATGGCATACACACTGGGACTGAGCGGTAGTCCACCCAAGGCCTCCGTTGACACCGGACATGACCGGACATGACAACCATGAGACATGGCAACCTGGCGCACAACCACCCTATGGCCTGTGATATCACATATCCAAAGATCAACAAAGCATCTTCAGATCTCTCCAGCCCATCCTATCAAAACTTACACTCTAAAAATCTGTACAATATACAAATCTCTATAAATCTCTACGATTCAACACAAACTCATGTGCAGAGGCCCATTGTCATCTTACATCATGTTACATTTGTAAATGTCTCTGGATTGTTCCGTGACTGTTTCCAGTCTCTCCAAGTCGGCCCCATTCTGTGCTCTCAACTGACGTGTACATACGTGTGCTGGATTTTACGGATTATACACAGCATTGCACCATGTCAGACATGTCAGACAGCTTGATCAGCTCAAACAGAGACAGCTTGCGCCTCGCCCAAATACGTCATGTTGACCTCATAAAGTGGCGTGTCGTGGGCACTACCCAGAGATTTGCCATGCTTCGAATGCTTCGAATGCTTCGAATGCTTCGAATGCTTCGAGCTGCGAGATGGAGCATATTGAGGTCAAATAATTCAAACATAGAGGTCATATCAAGTCATATCAAGTCATATCATGTTGGTATCGTGATGTTTTTGATTTTTATTTTTCATATAAACTTTGATCCGTTTGATCTGACAGACCACATACCAGCCATACCAGCATATCAAGCTATATTAAGCTATATCAAGGTATATGAAAACATATGAAAACCAGTAAATGAATATCAATGAATATCAATGAATACCAGTATCCTATGACATGTCACATCATGTCATCATGTCATCATGTCACATTTCATCCACTGCTCCATTTCTCGATCTTCCCGAGTCTTTTCGTTCTCTGATCTTTTGCAAGGCACCGTCATGGTCACTGCACCCATCGGTTCCTGAGCGAAGCGGTCAACAGAAGGGTCACTTTGTTTGTAGGAAGCGGGTTTCTACGATCTCTCATAAATGACATGATCATGACATGATTGATCATGATTGATCGCGGTTGATGATTGATTGTACATTGTACATGTTCATCATGTTCATCATGTTGATGCTAATGGCATCGGAAGGCTGCAAATGGCCAGGACGGCCACGATTTTGAGATTTTGGGGCCCCAAACTAAGTTCTCGCCGTTCAGCCTGTACGCGATGGCTGAAGCCTGGAGAGACAACTTGAGGGACACCAAGAGTTTTAGAGCGCAAGTGGTCTGCCTGACTTTTCGTATCTGTTCGTCTATCTGTCTTCTTCATGCCTATCGTGACAATAATAATATGCTGTCATGCCGATAGATCATTGTCAAAATACTATATATATATATATCATATATATATAATAAATTATAGTAATATTATATAATATTCAATAATTATACAAAAACATCAGATCTCTTTAGACCTCTTTGGATCTCTTTAGATCATCGTTTGTTCGTTTCTGGTGGCATGAATTTCCCTTCCTGAGATGCGAGATCTCCAGTGGTGCGGCTTTCTGCTGCTGGTGACCAAAAGACTGGCCTGCAGCGAAGCGTTGGCGAAGCGGAGCATGGCAGAGATTCTGTCTCAATTTTTCACATGCTCTCGAAGATTGGCCCAAAACACACCATGGTCTAGTCACTTAATTTAGTTGAATGCTACAAGAATGCTACAAGGCTACAAGTATGGTATTACTTGGTATTACATGGTATTACTGGTAATTAGTCGCTTCGCGTCCACTTGGAGACTTGGAACCACATTGATCTTAACCAGTCAAAACACATCGTAGGGTTATGCAATGTGTCCGACGTTTCCGAGCAGCCCTGTTTTCCCATGTCTTCCCATGTCTTTCGAGCCTCGAATTCTGAGATTTGGCTTTCTCTTTCTTCTCTTTCTTCTCTTTCTCGAGCTTCTGCATCTTCTGCTTCGCATGCGTCTCCAGATTCTCCAGGCCGCCAATCAAAGCGGGCACGGAGTTCTTCGGCGGCGGACCTTGCAGGTTGCACTCGAATCGACCGGATCCACTCGACTTCCAGAGATCCATGACCAAGGCTGGATCGTTGCCGTAGTATTGGAGTCGCGTATGAAAGTGCGGGGTGAACAACACCGTCTTGCTCTCTTCAAAGTTGTCGATGCCACTGCCTAGACTGGCGTAGTGCAAACCTTTCTGAATTTCCTCCAAGTCGATCGTCAGTTCTTCCAAGTCTTGCACATTTCGAGGCTCATCTGAAGAGTATGAGTATGCCTTGCCAGTACTCGTAGGCTGCGGAAGCATCAAAATGGTCCGGTTGTCATAGATGGAGTAACGAATGCCATTGCAATTTGGACAAATCGGTGATGTCTTGCAGACCTTCATGTCTTTGAACTCAGGCACTTTGGAGGAAGTGCTCTTCAACTCAGCAGAATCAGCTCGTTGAAAGATGCTTGCAAAGATCTCCATCACGTTATTAGTCCTGGGAGGAAAAGTAGGAAAAAGTGACCACCTGGTGGAAATTTAACGGATTACCACGGATTACTACGGTTGCCAACAGTCTTGGCGTTGGTCCTCGACATCTACGTCTACAAAGTCTACAACACTTCGCAAGGTGACACCAAGTGTTGTATACTTTGCATGTATGACTTTGGGTTCCTTCAGGATCTGATATTGCTTGAGCATGGCTTCGGGTTGTTGCTGGGCTTGGGTCAGGTTCACTCATCATCTGCGCCCCTATTCAAAAGTATTCAAAGTTCAAAGACAATCTTTCGAGCAACTATAGCCCGTTATAGCCCCAAGAGCGGTTTAGGGGCACAGACGATGAGGGAACCTTGGGTCACTAGATCCGCATTTCGTGGCAAGGTTATTCATTGGTGCCCGAATTGACCGGAAATCGTCGTCTGGCTGAGTCTAGCTTAATGCTTGCAAGGCTTACATGAACCGATATGAACCGGAAATGGTCAAATCATCGACATCACTTCGATTCACTTCGATGCACTTCGATGCACTTTGTTCATCTATGTTCATCTTAGCTCTGTGTATCACATGACTATCACATGACTCGTATGACTCGTTTGAATGCAACTGCCAAGGCCAAGGGCTGCCCATCCTCAGAAGCTCGCAATCCATGGAGGAGGCTACGCTACTGGCCATCGCCACAAAGACACTCCTGCAAGATCTGCAAGCAGCTTCAAAACAGTCAGCAATCCGACAGAATCTGCCAGAATGCCAAATCATTTGGACAAACCAAAAAACATGCAGAACAGAAACTGGCGGACACGCTGAAAAGCATTGGAAACGCTCCTTTTCTATCCTTTTCTATCATTCCATGTGTTTCTCTTCCTATAGAGCGTTCACATGGCTCAAAGGCTCGTTATGGCTTTTGCGGGGCTTTTGCTGTCCCGTTTCACCATGTTTCACCTGTCGCTCTAGTTATCTCATGTTATCTCTAGTTCCGTGCGGTTCACGTGTGCCTGGAACATGCCTCCTGCAGAGATGTCATAGCCCCAGAGCAGCCTGTCGGGTCCTGCCACGCGACACTTGGCCCATCTCTGGACATCCAGAGACATCCAGAAACTAGACGCATCATGACGCATCGCATCAGCCCCACTATCCCCACTTCAACTACTAGAAGATACAACAACTCGTGTTCCAATTCTAGCATATTCTAGCTCTTCACGCGTTTGAATCTGCCATTTGCACGCCGGAAACCACATGTTGTAATGACTGTAGTGAATTGTTGTGAGTGGTGGATTCTGATATATGCTGAGACAGACTGGGTATGCTGGGCAAGTCACTCTTGTGCCATTTTTGATATTTGTGTGTGTGTGTGTATGTCTTGGCGACCATGTCAAACACTGTCAGAGCATGTCACTCCTCTAGTGCTAAGGCATCATTCGCATCACTCCCATCATTCGCATTCCTCACAGTCAAGGTGTGGCCACTGTGTGGCCGTGCAGCAAAGGCAGGGGCGGCCAAGGCAGCCCATATGAAGATCATGGAGACATGGCCGAAATGGCCGAAAGCAGACAACGTCAAGGGCTGTGTCGTTCTGGACCTAGCCTTCGAGCCATGTCAGGATTGAAATGATTGAAATCAACGAATCCAAACTTGATCCTTAAAATTCCTGAAATACATTTAAATACTCCAAATATTCTCCAAATAATTAATCCAAATGACTTGAGGTGCCATCTTATTCCATCTTTGACAAACTGCTATCATTTTCATTCTGCCGCTTTGAGAAATCTCGTGCGGTCATGCATCTGCTGCTAAATTCTATGTCAGTGACCTTGGTAGTCCGGAAGGAAAGAACTCTGGGTCACCGATTGCGCCGCACTCCGTGCAGTGCAAATCCACTGGCTCTCAGCGGATGTAAGCGGCTCTGGGTGACGAGCACCTTCAGAGCAAAATCGTTGTCGCAGGCCCTGTACAAGTGCCACGGTCATAGAACGACAAAGAGCGCTGGTGTACTCCTTGGCCGCTGCCGTGCGGAAGGATCCATCACGCTGCTTCCCCATGAGCTTCGTTGAAGGGCGCATTCTCCACAGTTCCATGCCATCTCGCAACGCATTCTCCACTACATCAGGATGTCCTAGGTTCAAAGCCCTGAGACATGTAGGTTTCGTACCAACCGATCCAAACAAAAATTGTTCAATGTAGTGGCGGTAGGCGAATGGGAGTTGCATGATCCATCGCTCATGCACTTCTGTACGCCAAACCGATGCGCGCTCTTCATTCTGGTTTTCCCATGGGTGTTCCATAATGGAGCCGCCTCCTTGTAGGACCGTGGCGACCTCCAACCGCCAGGAATTCACCAACAGCTGCGTACCTGTAGTCGTCTGCCGCAATTCCTTCCCTGTATGAGAGGGCAGCGTCCAAGGCAGGCAAGCCGAACGTAATGGACGAGGGCCAGTTTGATCCGGTAACTCCAAGTTCCTAGCTGCTGACCATGTTTCGCATGGTGGTCCAGTCAGGATCCCCGCAATGAGGCCTTTCTGCACCAGGGACATCACAAGATTGTAGTTGTTACCTGATGCCAGATTGCCAACGACAGGGTCAACAGCTGTATCCAGTGATAGCATACAAAACTGCATCCCAGGCCAAATCTTGTGGCCGATGTGCTCTAACCACCAGTGGCAGTCTCCAATGCGTCTGCGACCACTGTAGAGATGCAAGATCCACACCACTTGGGTCGCGTCCACAAGCTGCACAGGCACCCCACAACACGAGGGCACCGTAAAGCGACAGCGCACAATGGGAGCAAGCAAAGCATGTTGAGCAAGGACTGGATCGCAAATGGCTTCACGTTCATCAGAGACAACTGCAGCTGGGTCATGAGAGGCGTCATCAAGCGGTTGATATGCCTCATCCATGCGGCGCTTCCAGCAAATAAGCTTACCAATCGGAGAGTGGAAAACTAGTTGACGAACTTCACGAAAAGCACGGCCAAACGTGTCAACGGCCACAGTGGGGAAACGTTCATAACGCATGTCATCCAGCCACCACAAACTTACTGCCCACGAGCCCATGCCTTCCTGCGTAGCTGGAAGATCTGCTCCATCAGCCAGTGTCGCAATGCGCCAAATAAAGGTCTCGAGGGAGGTGAAGCGACGAAGAGCGTCGTCACATAGAGCACGACAAAGCCTGCCCCATTCCGGATCATAGTCAAACGTCATGTCTTCACGCATCCACGCCCGACGCCATGTCACATCTGCATCAGCTCGAGAGCGACATTGCTCGGCTGTCTGTGTCACAACATGAGGGACCGGGCGAGCTGGAAGACGAGCAGGTAGACGATCTGTATCTCCTTCATCAATGGAGATGGCTTCTTGCCATGGCGCCATGGTCCACGTCAGGCGCTCATAGCATCCAGCAGGTTGACGTCTGCTAAGCCGCAGATGGATTTGTAGTCGATTGACAGTCCAAAAACACTGCCAGCATGCTGGACATGTTGTCGAGGACATAAACAGTCTCTCTGCTGTGGCTTCACCATGTGCACACCACGCATGGGCTTGAAGTGCTCGAGAACTGGCAAATACTTTGTCACATAAACGGCAAGCAAACCCATCCTGTTGCAAAAGTGGCATCCCCTGAGCTGGGTCAACTTCTGCTTGAGCTCCTCCACGAAGAAACGCCCGGCGCAGCTCATAGTGCAATGTCATCGTGGTGCCGATTGTTTGGCCCTGCAGGAGGGCTAAACGGTAAATTCGACGTACATGTTGTGGCCCACGACATTGAGACGCAGCAAGCCACTGGCAAACTTGCTCAACAGAGTCCGTCATCGGCTCACCTGCATAGAATTGGGGATCGATCGTGTTGGCCCATCTGATAGCTTGGCGCAATGCTACAAACCAAGAGTCTGGCACTGCAGCACTGGCTGTCACACACTCGTGCAATTCACGTGGAGCATCTGCAATCCAATGAAATGCATACAACAATCTGAGTTTTGCTAGGCGCTGCACAATTGTTGGAAGATTCCAATCCAACAATAGATGTTGATCGGTAAACTGATCTGCACTCCAGAATCCGTTTTGAACGATGGATCGAATCCATCGAAGGTATGGAGCCGAAAGACGATGCACTTGAGCTACGGTCAAAAGTGGCCAGTTCCCGGCACCGTGCAACATGACGGGCAAAATCAATGCTTCAAGCAAGCGCAAGCGCGTCTTCACGGAGAGATGTTTGTTCATCAGAATCGTCTTGCGCACTTGTCGATGAGCTTGCAAGGCACGGCTGACTCTATGTTTAATCTCAGAGTCAATGCCACCATCTGATTGAAAGTAGGTTCCTAAATGCTCATATTGGGAGACACATTGCACCTGCTGATGTCCATCTGGCAATGGAATGCGAGCAAAGTGGTCAAAGAAAAGCTCCTTTCGACATTCCGGCGCCTTGACACCACGAAATGCAGGAACCACTTCCGTCTTGTTCTTCTTCAGGTTGATCTGGAGGCCATACTGAGCACAAACCTGTATTGTAGTAGAAAGAGTCCACTGAATCATAGATTGCAACTGTGTAGACTCCTGAGCCACAACCGGAATGGCTAGGTCATCAACCCATGAAACCGGAAGGGCACGCAGCCCAAGTTGGCAGAAGGCATTCTGTAGAGGGAGATGCTGATCACATTGACTCTGAAGATCACGCAAAACCAACGACATAAGGGCATTAAAAGCCACATCAGCCAGTGGGCTGCCAGGCCGACTGCCTCGCTCAGTTTGATGGGTGAGTTCGCTTTGCCCCAACGTGTACCATGTGTGACAATGGCCATCTTGAAGCAAGCGGGCAACGGTGGGATCCATGTGCTTGTCCACCTCCATGCTATGGGTCACTTTGGCATCAATCGCGTGAATATCAAAGCCCGCCGAAACTAAAACTTCAACCAGACGAGGATGGAGTGGTCCGGCACGATGGAAGATGAATTCACGGATCATAGAGTGAAATGCACTGCTGATGTCTACAAAGATGACCGCTGAAGAAAGATGCTGAATCGCTGCCAGGGAGGTAAAGGATCGCACATACTGGGTAGCAAACAAAGTCGAGCATCGCGCAAAGCCTCCAAGCTGAAGAGGTTGTCGAAGCTGCTGCAGAGTGGGAACAAATTGACGGCGCAAATGTGAGTGGACAAGCTTGCCTAAACCGTCAATAAGCATGATCCCTCTCATGCCTTCAATGCGATGACCGACCTCCTTCTTTGCGATGGGGTGAAGAATGCCTCCCTTAAATTGAACAGGTTCTGCACCTAGGATCCAGATCTTCATCAGTAATTGATGGATGGTCGCTGAGTGTTGTCGACATGCGTCCTTCAGTGCTGATGGTGCAACTGCATCGAGGCCTGAGGCCTTGTCGCATTGGATGCGACAACCATACATCTCAATGTCAATGCGTGAAGGAAGTGCGCGAAGATCAATAGCGACAGGGATCTCATCAGCCATGTGATGTTGATGTCGATGACATGCTTCGAGCAGGTCTTCATAAGTGGTGGCATGTCCTGCCTCAATGTTGTCGTAATGTTGCAGTTGATCGGCCACTGTAGGGCCGGTGCACCTGAGATTTGAGCGTCTCTTGCATCTCCATCGTGGAAGCGCATGTTGTACCGCCTTCCACAGGGCGTGTGTGCCTTTGTGCGACTCGTCGCCGGCGTGAGCGGCCAATGAGTCATAAAACTGCCGGTCGTCCTCCCGGACTGCTGACACGACTCTGGGTGCCAAGTCTGCATACGCCCAGAGATGCCAAGCTTCTTGGTGATCACAAGTCTTGATCCAAGAACGACAGTCCGCAGCAACTTCATGCGACCGCCATGCCACGAAAATTTGTCTGAGTAGCCCAAGCCGCCGGGAATGTCGAACAGCTGCAATACGTTTCCAGTGATGTCGCTTTGCATCAATCAAGGTTCGAGTTGGTTGCGTCAAATGTGACCTTTCCGCCACTTGCGAACACATGGATTGCCGGCCCGGAGCCAATGTTGTAGGCGGGCTGCATGAGTATGCACATCTGTCGACCAATCAACGTCTGGCTTCACGGTGATGGCCGGGTGTGTGATGCGCGCATCACGAGGACGTTGATCAACTGCATAGTAATCCAAAGTGATGTCAGCGCACACACATTCATGATCACAACGAGAGATGGTCAAGTCAATATCCGAGGCAATCCAGGTTCGTACTCGCGCTTTGTCAATGCTATTGGGAATAGCAATGTAGTCCAAGCGAGCCCGACTGCCTGTTGGATGTGTCCACGTATGACCCTCACCTGTATGGCATTCCTCGAATGTCTGTGGTAGAAACATTTCGTGGTTGGCAAGCCATCCATGAAAGTAAGAGCCTTTGATGTTTTCAAAATCTGCATGATGTGGACCAATGGCACTAGATGGCGCACTACCAACACGACTGTTGGCATCAGCCAGCAAAATAGTGTGCCAGCTGTGATAGGCCGTTGGAATAGCTGCAGAAGTCGCATCCCAAAAAGCTCGCAACTTGTCTTCATCGTCTTCATGAGGTGCATGTGCAACAATGAAAATCAAACGCAGACTTGGATGTGTCCACCGCACGATAAGACGCCGTGCAGTGGCATGTAGAATGCGTAGGTCTGCAGGAGCGATGTCAATGGGACCTGACGGTGTAGAGAACGACCGTCGCAGCCATAGTTGAACGCCTCCTCGTCCTCTATGTGTTGCGGGTCCCGATAGTACATGAAAATGATTCAAAGTACGATGACCACTGGTAGTCGCTCGCGTCTCTTGAAGACCAACAATGTGAAGTTGAGCTTGGGCAAACTGTTCTGCCAGAGCTTCAGCGCGTGCGCCAAGGATCCCTGATGTACCTTCATGATTGGGATACAAGGTGAGCACGTTGGCCGTGGCAAGCCGCAGGACCAATTGCTGACATGATGATGTGGCTGAAATGTCAGGACGTCGCCGAACAACTGCTGGTTGTACATCAGCACGTGGTAGAGTGAGGAAGGGGCTCGCAACATCAAATCGCCACTTGTGTCCAACCAGCAAGGGTGCATCGTGATCACCACGAAGCGATTTCTCAACGAGCCACATCCACTGAATTGGGTATAGATCTTGGCTGCCAAATGTGCACAGACTAAGTGATTCATCCAAGGACAAAGTATACACGTCACATTGCGCTGCATGACGACATACTGCATCAGCTGCTTCATTCCATGGATGTTGCTGGTGGCTACGATGATGTGTCCATGTCAGGGCAGAGGACAGTTGAACTTCAATCCATTGAATCACAGAGCGAAGCACCACAAAAAGATCAACATTGTGTGCTGGGACTTGGTAACCCTGAGCAATATTGGCTGTATGGTCACAGTCATACGCAATCTCAAACCATGTGGAAGCTGAGGTACGCCACGCCAGCAATTGTCGCAACCACAGACTAGCTAACAAGAGAGCTGTGGCCTCCGCACGGGGAGCTGTTGGATCACCAAGACAAGGAGCAGAAAGATAACCACCCCATCGTTGTCCGTGTGGTGTGTGGATGATCAAAACGACTCCTGCTGCAGCCTTTTGAAGATGTCGAAATGAGGATCCATCAGTATAGAATGTCATTCCATCAATGTGTTCATCAGTCCACAAGGGCAAAGGTTCCAAAGCCGCCCAGGTAGCAGGATGCCATCGCAATCGCCGTCGGTCAAGCACTGGCTGAAAGGATGGTATCAGACACAGTTGGTTGCGAACAAAAATGGTGCGCTGGCAGTCTACTTCAGTAAATTTGGGAGGTGTGATGTGCTCATCAAGAGACAACACCAACCTTGCCGAGCGTTGTAGCAAAGCTGGTGAATCATCTTCGTCCTGAGCATTGAGGGCCTCGCTCGGCATGTCCATTGATGAAGGAATCATCCAGGGAACATCACGTTGCACGGAGAAGACAATATATTCACCATGAGCTACATGGAAGAAAGGCCAGCCTGTGACATCTTGAGTGCCTTTCCACGTGCGGCACCAGTGACGAGGTGGTTGAAGGTCGCAAATGCCATCTAAGTCCATATAGCCTTTGAGGATGTCATGGGACAAGGCCGTAGGCACGCACAGACATAACAGACGAGGATGCCACGGGTCGTCGGCTGAGTCCGAGAGTGCCGCAATGATGGAACTGTGATCTGCGTGAACATGTTGTAGCAGAATCACATGCGCACAAACTTCTGCATCTCCATCTTCAGGCGATGGATACACCACAGCAAACAACATCGGCGAAAAGGGATCAACCCAGTCCTGCCATGCCATGACAAGATCATGATACCAGGTAGAGAAATCAGCCTGTAGACGAACTTCTCGGCCAAGACCGCTATGCGGGCGCCGCACATGATCTGAATACCATGTCATGATCATAGCTTCAGTTGGCAGCGGAGCATTCTGCGCGAAATGGGCTCGAAAAATGATGTCATAGAGATCATGTACTACAGGGTGTTGACCATGCAAAATCCAGAGTTGTTGAGCATTGTGATGGCCGATGGATTGCATGGTATCACGTCTCACTTGGTGATCTCCATCAATTTTGTCAGCTGGTAATTCTGTGCCAGAATTGTTGATCATACGGCACTTGACTGATGGGTGCACCGTAGTCACAGCGGCCTGTTGCAGCAGACCAAGATGGTCAGGATCAGGATCGGAAGCCATCAAGTGGGGTTCATCAAAGACCGAATCGATCACTGTCATACCATCTTCATGTTCATGTGTGGGATGAGATTGCATATTGGCATAATCCATCCTTCGGGGCTGCTGGCGGATACGACTCACACAGGCACGAGTAGAAATATGTGCCGGTGCCCTTGGCCATGGAGGAACGGCGACTCGCACATAGTCACCATGTTCCACATCAAAGGGAGCCACGGATTGCTGAGGCAAAATGTTGCCATTGTGCCATAAGAGACAACGGTCACGTGCTCGTCGACAATAGATATCCATGCCAAGAGCTCTAAGAAGCGCACCACGAGTAAGAACACGTGGCAAGGTCATGCATCTTCTTGAGACCGATACCTCATTCGCAGGAGGCTGCTCGTGGAACTCCACATCAACTAGAGCCAGGCGATGAACTGATCCCAAGGGCAGATCAGAATACACATGCGCAATGAGTGGTTCCGTTCTGGCTGCACGAAGGTCTTCTGGTCCATGACGCACATAATAAAGATGAACCAAGTCATCCTCAGGAATACCAGTCATCTCAGAAGCATACATCATCAGACGGTTTGGCTGTTTCCAAGGTAGGCGCCCATGAAAGATGCGCTTGCCCAGGAGACATACATGTACATAGCGCCAGTCAAGATCAACATCTTCCTCAGTGTCAGAGGACTCAGAAGGGCTGTTGTCACTGTCGCCAATAAGGTCGTCGCGCTCTATGTCAATGATGTCGTCTTGTTGAACAGCTTGAGGCTGGTGTGCAACTGCTGGTTGTGGAGGGAGTCCTTGACGATGAATCGCAGCAAAGGATGTAACATCATCCTGCGAGGGTGGCGGATTAACTCGAATGTCAATCACTATGCTGATGGCATTGAAGATAGGTTCAGGCACATGCTCATCAAATAAGCAGTATCCTGATCTTGCAATCCAACGTCGTTCTGTCAGGAATGGTTCTACCCTTAACAGAGAAATGGCGCGTTGTCCTGACATCTCATCAGGCACCGTCACCGCTTCTTGAATAAGATGCGTTTGGTGATCTTCAAGAAATCTTGCCGTCAGAACTGCTCCAATGTGATGATGGCGCACACCTTGCGTCAGAAGTACATGAGCCACACATCGTTGCGAGTCAGCCCGAGGAGGTTGTGGACGAACCAATTCCAAGTGTAGGGCTTCAGTATCTTGAAGACGATCGTGCCAAGCCTGTCGAAGGTCATCAAGCCATAGATGATCCATGTGATCGAGGCGTACAGTGCGAGAGCAGTCACATCTAGGATGACGTTCATGATGCAGATACCAGGACTCAATGTAGATGACCTTGTTGTCGTCTGTAGTTTCCTGTCTCGCATGATCCCTCCATAAAGATCTCAAACTGATCATCCAGCTATCGCTTGTATCCGAAATGGCATTGCCACGTCCAGACTGAGACTCAGCATTGCCACTGGAGGCAGAAGATTGAGGATTGGTTGAGGCTGACTCCACTGTCGAATCAATTGCATCCTCCACTGTTGACGAAGTCAGTGGTGTCAAATGAAGAAACTGTGGGCCATCAAGAATTGAAATCATCGGAGTATGTTCGGATGCCACTGTCAGGCCTGCAGTTGGGCTCAACGTCGACAAAAGCAACGGCTCCTCAACTGAAGGCGGCACCGGGTCATCCAACAAAATGTCCATCTCAGGATCATTACTTGTAGCATCAAGGACTTCATCTACATGATGTTGTGCATCAGAGGCAATCTGCTTATCTACTGTGCACGCTTGCTCGATCAAGAAAGAGGAAGCAAAGTTCCAAGATGCGGGAAAATGCGAAGTCAAACTCCTCAAAGACCATGGTTTGTCTGGCCAGCGTTGAAACTGATCCAAGGTCAAAGAAAATGATTGACAAACATCATACTGGTTGATCACACGCACATCCACATTGGTGTCAAAAGTCACACCCCGCAAGGAACATCGGCTGTCGGCCGGTGGGGGTGACATCACATCTGTGGGGAAGTATGTGAATTGAGGTATTGGGTGCGTAAGATCGCACAATTCAAAGTTCAAAGCCGCAGCATGTTCCAAAGCCTCCCAGGGACTCATAAAATCCTTCTCCTCAAGGATAGAGTGTGTCCAATATGCCACTCCCGGCACAAAACTGGCGAAGTTTGGAACACTGTCATGGGGACGGCAAACCTCCTTTAGGTCTGTTTGCCCCCCCCTCCAAAAGGCTGCAATGCCTTGGATGCCAAAGCTCCACCAGTGCCTTGCTTGCCCTCTGCCTCTTCGATACGGGGCTTCTTTGCAACTGGTTCTTCTTGAGCTTCGCGCAGTCTCGTCAGACTGGACAGCATCTCGCTGATGCCTGTGCTGACATTTGGTGTCGCATCTGCCATCAGGTCTTCGTCGCTGACCTCCTGCACTTGATTCTCGACAATGTTGTCGAACTCGGCTAAGGCCTCCTTGGTCTCCTCGAGGTGTGTGCGCGCAGCTTGAAAAGCAGAGGTTGCATCTTCTATCGCTGAAACCATGTCTGCATCTTCTTTGGCAAATCGCTCGCTGTGTTGCTGCCATCTTTTGACCGCATCCTCGAGGAACTTGGTCCAGTTGCGATGCATATTGCTGCGTGCCGTTTTGGCTTTCTGCAGCTTCTCTCGCGCATGATCCAACTTGGATACAGCACCATGCATCAGCTTGGTGGCCTCCTTCGGAGTGATCACAGCAATTTTTCTCATAGCTGCCTGAATCTCCGGAGTGAGCTCGAGGTCGGACTTCTTGAGTGAGCTCACCAATTCCCTCAACTGTTGTGCTTCGGGAGACAAGGGGCTTGTTGAACTCATAGCTGACGTGTTGACCTTTTCCGCATTGGAGACCCAATCGGGCTCGGCGGGTGGCACCTGCTTCTTGGAGATCTTTTTCGGCTTGGGCTGTTGGCGCGCTGGTGACTTGGGGGCATGTTGCCGTGGCGAAGGCTGAGCACGCCTCGGTGTTGAAGCCTTCCATGGCCCCGACTCGCCAGCCCAATCTTCGGCATAGTTCCAATCTCGATGTTGTCGGACAGAAGATGTGCGCTTCCGTCTGGGAGATTTGGGAGCCGTTTGCATTGCCACACAGTCTTCCCAATATGAACCACAGAAGCCGCAATTGGTATGGCTTCCTTTGTTGTCCTTGCGGCACCATGCGCAAAACCATGGTGCAATGCCTTTGCCCACACTCTGCGCCATGGCGTTCTTGATGTTGCGTAGGAACACCGCGTCTGCTGAATGATGCTTGCCAAGGGTTGTATACACCCAACGTAGTTGCCCAGTGCTCAAGGGAGTGGCTGCTGTACGATGCAGATACCAAGCTTTCCTTGCCAAAGCTCGGTTGCGTCTCGACCGCCGCCTTCTCGTCGGGGTAGCCGTACTGGATCAATAGGACAAACACTAGAAACTTAAGCAGGATGACCATGCAAAGCCCGAGCTTGGTGTCAAAGTCCCCAATGTCCAAGATGTACCCCACCCAGTTCCAGTACAAGTAGAGCACAAGGCCTGAGCACAAGGCGTTACTGGTGGGCCAGTCCAGCAGAGCGCTGCTACCAAGCACCAAGCTGCCACGTAGATGCCAGCAGCAAGAGCAAGGGAACACAAGGCAGATGGCTGCCCGCGGATACTTACCGACCCGCTAAGGATAGCTAACAAGGGGCTAGGGGGGAAGATCTTCCTAACCACCTTGCACAGAGCCAGATCCTTAAACTGCTATCAACATCTATCAACATCATCTGTCAATTCGGTGAATTCGGTGAATCTGTGTCGTAGTTTTTTTTGCCCAGCGAGTGAGAAGTGTCGAGTGAGGACAAGCTCGGTGGCTTCGCCTTCGAGCCATGAAAAACTCGAACCCCTGAGACTCCTGAGACGACTCCGACGCAGCATGAGACGCAGCATGAGACAAACTGCATAAGTCTCATAGTCATAACTGAGTCATAACTGTCATAACTCATAAGTCTCTCTGAGACAAAGTCATACAAAGTCTGCATTCTGAGTCATTCTGCATTCTGCAAGGCGTGTATGACGTGTATGTGTGTACTATATGTGAATTTGCACAAAGTATCCACCATCATTGACGGTGTCTCTTCAACTTTCCGAAAGTTTGCATTTCTTTGGCCAGACTGGCTAGACTCGTCAGCTTGCAATCCATCACAAAAAGCTGCCTTGCAATCTGTTTTCTCCACAGAGCATCTTGCACCTGTGTATCCGCGGCATGTTCCACAACAAAATCTTCCACTCGATCGGACAGAAGCATGAAATCTGCGTCCGGAACAAAGCGTGGCTGGCTGACCGGGCTGACTCCGTTGACTCCGTCCGCCACGTCTGACGACGGCTGCAGAGTCTGCAGGAAGGAATGACGCAAAGCAACGCTTCCGCTGCTTTTCTCCGTGGAGCCCATCTTCCACAGCCTTCCTTCAGATGCTTCAGACGCTTCAGATGCTTCGGTTTCACCATTTCTTCCCCTTCCACATAGTCCATGATTTCCGCAAAAATGAAAGAAGCAATTGGAGAAACGTGTGCAACAAGATAGCAGAATTGATAGCAGCATCCACGGAACGCACAAAGTTCGAAGCACAGGCGGAACTGCTGGTTCTGAGACCATCTGGAGTAAGTTTCCAATGAAGTGATATTGAAAATCCACCATGGCACCTGGCACGAATTCACACGAATTCAACGGAGGGTCTATAGGGCTGAAGTATCTCAAACAAAAACACAACAAGACATGCTTCCAAAGGATGTCAACATGAACTTTGATTCAAACAATTTCCAACATAGATTCCAACATAGATGTCAACATATGTAATATATGATATGTAATCGATGAGACAACACGATGTATTTGGAGTACAGTCGGTACAGTCGCACTATGTCGCACTATGTCGCACTATGTGGCAACAGTTCGCACCCTCGTAGATGCGATCGAAGGTCTTGGCCATCATGGCAATGAGCATGTTTAACATCAGGATCAAAATCATCCAAAGGCCCAGATTCATGATGATTTGGCCAAACCATGGGTGCGGTGAGTCGTCCCGAAGACATTCAAGAGGAACATCTTCTCCGATCTGAATCTCAAAAAAACGCAGCACACCTTGCACATAGTCAAAGCCAAATGGCAAACAATTTTCCTGTTCAATGCCAGTTCTGGCCTTGAAAAGTGTCATCAGTGCAGCTACCAAGCACGCCACAATTGGGAATAAAAGCATCATCCAATGCAGCAAGTCGAGTATCATGCTCATGGTCATGGAGATCAGCGGCCCAAACACTGAGCTCATTCGCAACAGGGCCATTGACTGGGAAATGCCGAGAAACAAGACTCCCAAAGCCTTGAACTGCTGAGCAAGTTCCGTATGCTCAGGTGCAATCAAACAAAGCACACTGGTCCAAGCAATGCAAGTGTAGGCAACGAGCTCCATGACATTCACACGGTCCATAAACCAAAATGACATACTATATGAAGCACCAGATCCGGCACCTGCAAATGCAAAAAGTTGTCGAGCCTCACCCAACCAGGCTCCAGCACTGAGCATCAACACAGTCCTAATCAGCACAGCCCGAATCATATTTCGAATTTTCTCACGTTTGTAGGAACATGATGGAACATGTCCAACTTGAAACCAAATCAGAACAAACAAATGTTCTCACGTTTGTATCACAAATGTTCTCACTTTTGGATCACGGGGGAGGCGAAAGAGAATCACAACATGTCTTCACTGCCTGGCAATTCTGGCCTGGCAATTTTGAGCCAAAACATGTGAAAACCCAGTCCTCACATTGGCTCCGTCCGGCGTTTCTACAATCAAATACGCCACAAAGAGCAAATTCGTCAAAATGGCCAAATACTTTTTGTTGCACGGAAGCAGCAGTGGTAAACGGCTTTGAATTTCAAAGACCTTCCGTCGACATTCTTCTCGAAGAGCGTGTCTGAAATTTGTTTCATTCCAACACATCCTGTCACCAACTTTACACGGCCAATCATCGTCGGATTGCTCGCAGTCTCCTTTCAATTTCTGCAAGTCACTGCAAGTCTCAAGAATTAGCAAATAGATAAATCCCCCACACTGCAAGGGTGAGGCCTGCAAGACGTAAAAAACATTAGCGATCAAAAACGTGTTTTTTTACAAATAGTGACAGCAAAGAATGATGTTTGACTTGTAGTATCTTGTAGTATAGTTTTAACTTTGGGGAGGGCCAGTTTTGGGAGCGCACGAGACTCGCCGTGCTGTTGCGCGCGCATTTTTTTGTGTTTTTGGAAGATTTTTGAAAAAAAAACTATGTTGGACCTACGTATCCTATGTTTGATGCTGGGCCCAAACAACATAAATGTGTTTTGACTGTTTTTGAGGATCTGTGTTCCGTTGACAAACAGAAACACTGTGGTTTGTTCCCCAGATAGCTGGCAAACTATAAGGGTTTTTGCTTCTCATAGGTGGAGTTTTCGGCGAATTTTTCAGCCTCCTGCTCTACAAGGTGCTGTGCAGGCTGTCGCGCAGGGTGCTGCGCAGGGTGCTGTCCAAAGTGTTGTCCGGAATGCGGTGGCGAAGTTTGGCAAGGGTGCTGGGTGCTGTGCAAGGTGCTGTGCAAGGTGCTGTGCAGGGTGCTGTACAAGGTGCCTACTTGCACAGGCCGAAAGTTCCGAAGTTTCCGCGACGGATTCACACGGCTGAAAAAAACGTCTCTGAAATCTCACTATCTGGGTCTATGCCGGTGTAATTTTAGTTTGTTGGCGTTGTGGATGTATGTGCAAATTAATCAATGGAAATCTGAAATAAGTGAAATAAACGTGTCATAGGCTGAAAAGCAAAAGAAAACACTGAAATACACTGAATATGTGTGAGTTTTGTGGTCAATGCGCCGAAAAAAAATCAAGGCACAGATGGAAAAAACACAGTGAATTGTTAAGTGAGAGTTTCGCGTTTCTGCAGTCTCTCCCAGGCCGTCTCACGGTGACACATTCATACACTTTTCGCTCTGGCAGGCTTGAGCCAACGTTCACGTTGACAAGCACAGTTCAGAACACAGAAACTAAGTGAGTTAAGGAGATTCCAAAAACTCTACAAATGTAGTCGTGCAAAATCGATTCTCCTGTAAACACCGATGTCTACTGCGTTGTTTCTCCTATATTTTGTTTACTACGGCATTTCATTGCATCTCTCTGTGCGTTGCTTGCTTTACTATACTTAAAAAATGAACACCGGCAGGAGACCCCAAACAGTGTGGAGCGTAGGCAAGCAACAGTAGCCATGGAACAGTAACAGATGAGGTTAGACATGATCGGAACTGCAGCAGCAATACCTTCTATGTAGGGGAACTCACAAGATCTTCATACAATAACTTCCTATGGGCATCCCAGAAGAACTTTCATACAAGCACCAACGCAGGGGATCTTCAAGACCTGAATGCAGGGGCCTACTGAGGAGGATGTCAGCAGGATCTCCACAAGATAGTCGCACAAGGACCTGTACGACGCTGTACGAGATCATGTAAGGACACCCACCAGGACCTCTTCAAGAACTTCACAAGGACCTGTACAACGTCATGCAAAGGCCTCTCACAGCATTTCACGAGGATCTCCACCTGAGCTTTTCACAAAGACCTTGTAGAAGAATTTGGCCAACATCTTCATGCCAGGACCCTTAAGAGAAGCTCACAAGATCGTCATAAAAGGGCCTGCTGCTGTTGGAGCGGTGCTTGCAAGATCTTGAGACAAGAACCTCCCAAGAGCCTCACAGAAGAGCTTTCATACAAGCATATGCAAGACATGGCGTCTGCAAGACCTTCACGCAAGGACCTGTTAGAGAGGATCCCACCGGGATCTCCGCAAGATCTTCTGTTAAGGACCTGTACAAGATCATGCAAGGACATCCTAGAGAGGATTTATCAGAATCTCCACAAGATCTTCTCACAAGGACATGTACAAGATCATGCAAGGGCCTCCCAAAGAGGATTTTGTCAGAAAAGATGTTCTCACAAGGACAACTGTTTTTGCGCAATGGAAATGGCCATGGACATGTCACAAGAGCCATTTTATGCGAGGATTCTCAGGGAAGACGCCGCGCCCCAGGACCGCGACAACCGTTTTGCGCGAGCCATGTCACAAGAGCCATTCATGCGAGATGCTGCGCCCCAGGACCGCGACAACCGTTTTATGCCAGCTGGCGCAGTCGAAATGCACTTGGACATATCACAAGAGCCATTTTATGCAAAAATTTAGAGGAAAAATGCTGCGCCCCAGGACCCCGACAACCGTTTTATGCGAGCCTGCGAAGTCGAAATGCAAATGGACAAGTCACAAGAGCCCAGCTGATGCGAGAATTTACAGGAAAAAATACTGGACAACAGACGGAGCACCCTGATCAAGCACCGGCCTGAACTCCTACCATAACAACCCCTCAGTGCGGACACACTGTTTGGGGAATACCCCGGCATAGACAAGGTCATCCACTTGCAGCCGAAGTTCAAAGCTAGCCACAAGGGCCATAAGTGAACAAGCCTTTCTGCTGCTTCAACGTTTTGAAAACTTACAACCGGGTGGGTACTACGAGCACCCTTATCCTTGCGGACACATCGTTTCAAGAATCAAAAGGACAAAAAAATGTCTTAAGCGTGTCATAGTGTTGCGAGTTTACCACATGCACTCCCAACCAAATGCTCCTGTAGAGTGGGATTTCCCATTCTTTCGCTTGCCTTCCCAGTAGGCTGCTTCATCTTGTCTTCCCTTGTCTGCAGCAAGGATTGACAGTTCCTGCATCCACTCTTCCAAGGCAGGCACTACAGCCCAAAAGATCAAAATGGCGATGTTGGGACCACTGTAAAGCAGCAATCTGGCCCAAACTTGCAGCTGCTTCCAAAAGCTTCGCGCATAAGAGTCTGGGCGAACTCCACGCCAGAGATCGCACATAATGCGTTGCAACAAGGGTCGAGCAAAAAATAAACGGGCATCACCCAGCTGCAGTTGCATGAGAATTGTGAGACCTTCCTGTGAACACCACAACATCTCTTGGTCAGCTTCACGCAAACTCTCCACGAGCACCACTGCAGTCTGTTGGACCTTGCCATGCATTTGGGTCAAGCGCTCTCCTTGTTGCACGTCTTCCTCGGAACGGCTCCGGGCCTCAGGCAATAAGAAGATCAGGAACTCCGATATGCGACGTAGGGCCAATTTCACACCACATTGAAACATGAAGCAAAACGCCACTTGCAACGCTTCCCACTCAAAGAAGCTGAGGGAACGGAATCTATCAGTGCCCCCTTTGATCAAGAGCAGTGCTGCACTTTCATACGAATCAACATCAGGCGCAAGATCTGCCAATTCTTCAGTGTCCGTATCAGTCATGGTCTTGGAACGAGCCGATGTAGCTGTGGCTCTGTGATATTTCTGCTCCTCCTGGTGAAATGCACTTCGCAACTTTTGAAACTTTGCTGGAAACTTCTGTGTTGGTGAGAGAAATGTACGTGGAAGGTCAGAAGGATCAGGAGCGACGTCGGCTGAGTCGGCTGAGTCAAGGCCTTTGCAATTTCTCAGTGTGACATCGAGCTGTTCAGGCGAGGCTGGCTCTAAGGTGCCGGCTGGCCCGGCTGGCCCGGCTGGCTGCACCCTTGCTGCCTCTGGAGTCTCTGGAGTCTCTGGAGTCGGGGTCTCTGGACTCTCAGTCTCTGCTGAGAGAGGTAGCTCGGGTAGATAGCTGCTTGAGGATTTTGAGCTCTCTTCATTTTGATTTTCCAAGCTATGTCCGAGAACTGAAGTCAGCCCTGTACTTTTCTCAGGATCCTTTGGAGAGAGATGACTTTTTTTGGTCTTTGTTTTCGGCCTTGGTTTCTTCGTATCTTTAGAATCCTCTGCGGAAGTTTTCAACATGGCAAGTGATGCAAGGAAATGGCAGTAATTGGAAAGATAGAATATGAAATGAGACTCAGCAGGTCCCTGACACATCTGACACTACATGTGTGAAAAAACTGTTTTGTCAAAGTGACGCAAAATGCGAATAGCCTCGAATAACAATGCTGCATCAAGTTGAAGAACTGGCATTTGGTTTCTCTCATGGCATAACGCGAAGTCATATGAACTTCAAGCTCTGGAGCCAGTCTGGCAGAATCACTTACCTCTTGAATGCAGCGAGTATTTGGAGGAATCAAAGCCTTCATGACCCAATTTGTTTAACAGCGTATGATCCAAACAATTACTTTTGACCACTGCAACTGCACTGTGACGTCCTTTTTGCGCGACTGCGCTAAACCAAAACTAAGGAATTCGAGAGGCACTGACTCGCTGGGCAAGTCGAGAACTTCACCCCGCAAAAACAGGGTGAAGAAAATTCGTGAAATCGGGGCTGTGCATGGAAAACGGGGGTGTGCTGTGGGCACACTGTGGGCACACGGCTCAGAGGATTTCAAGAACAGCTGTTGGCTTTCCAGCCTCCGATGGAAATGACTTCAAATGAATTCAAATGAATTCAAATGAACCCATATCGGGAACCCAGAATTGCAACTTTTGTTTGCACCCTCTGCTGGAAGCATGTGCGCCTCTGCTTTGTGCTTATTGAAAAGTGTCACCTGCTTGCAGATTCAATCTCAAATAATTTCACACAACGAAACGATTGTGGTCGTTGTTTTTTTTGTTGACTTTGACGGGAGTTCCTTGATTGCACACATGAATCAAGTGCAAATTCACGATTCTGAGCGGGGGGTTCGACACGATTAAAACTAAAACCCTCTTTTGGGTACCCTGAGGGGCTGCCATTCTACTACTATTGAACTTTGATGTACAAATTTAAAAAACCTTGAGAAGTTGGGAACGAAAACCAGAGATCTCTTTTTGCTCGCGCCTGTCGCCTGTCTCTCGAGCAATATATTTCTCTCCATCTCTCTGAATGGCTAGCTACCATAGCTACCTCACCAAAGAAACCGGACCTACGGGAAATCGATACCCCACCGTTACTCTTTTGCCGTACGGTACACCCAGCAAAACCATCCTGTCGGGACGCCCTAAACTGCAAATATTTCCGAGGTTTTTGGACCTTCTGGCAACCACCCCCCACACCCCCTATTCTCACTTCGCTCGCGAATAGCAACTAAGCCAGCTAGCTGGCTTTCATAACAAATTTAAATGTCAGATGCGCATCTGCTTCACTACATCTACACACGCAAAGCAAACGACATTTGCATCTGATATCTCCCAGTATTGTCTCATGCCTGCTACTGTTTTGCACATTTCTCTTGAATCAGGGCTGAGAGGCATACATTGGAAATGATCACATCAAGAGGAGGGCCCCATGGAACAAGCGTTGATTCATCACCCCTACCTTACGTACCCCCCCCTACCACCCCTTAAAAAATTAAACCATAATTATTTCAACGGGCCTATACCCTTATTCGATTCATCGAAAAAAATTACTTTACTTCGTGTGATCCCCACCATGACATTTATACATTTTCTTACTGGCAAATCTTCTGGCATTCTATCTGACATATCTTCTGACATTCTATTTGACATTCTATCTGGC
>Ga0126342_10001392_pt1 | contig 33805 bp, 26 predicted proteins | sample Cyp1metagenome_FD_92528 | JGI IMG/M metagenome (GOLD analysis project Ga0126342, IMG submission 92528) | Coral microbial communities from Lord Howe Island, Old Settlement Bay, Australia - Cyphastrea 1 metagenome | ecosystem: Host-associated > Invertebrates > Cnidaria > Coral ...
GAACGCGTATAAGAAGCCATTGCTGCGGCCGTGGGGTGCTCTTGAGCCATTGCTGTGGCCTTGTGGTGGCTTTTGTGTGCGGGAGTGGCGCGTGTTGGGCTTGTTGGTACCTTAACGAGAGAGAGCTATGTGCGCGGAAAAGTTCCACACCTGCGGTGGTCCCAGGCGCCGCCCCGGCCTTGGCGAAGGCCGGGGTCGGCGGATTTTAATCATTGTACTATCATTTTATAAATCATTTCAATGTCCTCATTAATATCATACATCCACCTTTGCCCCCCCAAAATCTCCAAACATCTCCAGGGATGCCCCTTGCACATCCTTAGCGATCGGTTGCTGCAAATACTCGCTGAACTATGGTATATGCAAGATATATTGATTTGTCTGGAAAGGTTTCCAAGATGTTTTTTCATTTTCCATCCCAAATTATGGATGACCATCCGAATTGACGGATATTTTTGGGTTGGGTTGAAACCGCCAACTAGCTATAGTTACTGTGGGTTTATCAAAGACAACGTTCACATCCGCACCACGTTCCAATCTCCAGGCTCTCCGAGCACGTCCTGTCAGTCGTGGAGCGAGTGGAGCAACAGTTGCGCCCCGAGCTGCAACGGCATCTGCAGCTGATCGAATGGCTGGTGCGGGAGTGGAAGTTCGATGAGGTCACCGAGGATCGCGATGAGCTCCGAAACTTGGCTAATGGAGAAATGGAACAGACCCGGCCTGGTAAACATACCGAAAGCTATGGAAATTGGCCCATAGAAATAGTTGATCTACCTGAATCTAGCTATTATAAATGGTCATTTTCCAGTTCGCAAACTCTTAGTTCACCAGGCCGGGTCTCGTAATTTTTTCATGGGATTCTCATGCCATTTTCGTTGGGTATTTCATGGGACGATCATATGGGAAATCCTGGGTGGAAGATGGTTTGCAGGGTTGATGATATGGGTTTCTCTGAAAATGTTGTGTGCCTAAACCCAATGGTTTTGCTGATCAGTTTCCCTATTAAATGGCTATTTAGTTGGGGGTACCTTTTTGTATCATCTGTGATAATAAGTGATAAAATTGCATCATGGATATATGTAGATATATGGATGCTATGGATGATACTGTAATAATTGATACTCTATGGATGATATCCAGCTACTAACTGATGGTTATTATCATAGATGATATGGATACTCGGATACTATGGATGATACTCAATGGATATTTCACGACATGGTCAGAGTATAGTATCATCATGTATCATCTATGATAAACAAACTGATAAAATTTTGCATCATGGATATATGGATTATCCTTATGATCCTTTTATTTTATGAGGGGTGACGACATGGAGAATCAATGGTTCTTCATGGTCACGACCTGGTCAGGACCTGGAATGAGGCTATGGATTTTGATTCTCTTGGTGGTTGCCTAAGTCATGGATTGTGGATCTCCGTTGGTCACCATGGGTTACCCTCTGGTTATGTCAAAATAGCTATTGAAAATGGCCATTTATAGTGGATTTTCCCATTAAACATGGTGATTTTCCAGTTCGCTATGTTAGTTTACCAGAGGGTAAAAAAAATCCTAGCTCATGGTGAAATGTCTCGATGATTTTTCGAGGTCCCCCCCCATGATTTGGGGAAATGTTGTGCACTGCTTGCAGGAAACAAAATGAAGATCTTTGACGACCTCACACCAAGGCACACCTGGACCAAGAGCGTCTTAGCCAGCCATGGCTGATACCCGAAATGGGTGCTATGGTTTCCATCGCGCCGGAGGTCGATTTTTACCATGTTTTCTGACGGTTTACCAGACATTAGGTAAAGAACATGTCTTTGGTTATAGAAGTTTATAGGCAATCAACCATCATTATTGGGTTTACAATGGTTTATGACTTTGGGTTTCAAAGAAGTTTCCATGTGGGATGAACATCAAAGTCATTTTGCTTCAGGTGGGAGGCAAAGGTGTGGCTTGTGGTGGCAGTATCCCACCTGACCATCAAAATCTGTGGGATGGCAGCGGATGGCAGAACCATCTCAGTCAAAATGGGTATGGCCGTATGGCTAACAATTATTAACCATTATTAACCACTATTATCTCAGTAAGTAAGTAAGCTCAAGAAGCATGGCTTCAACTGACCAGTGAGCATGGTTGGATCCCATGGTTTTTCGGAGGCAACTGCAGATGGAGGTGGAACAGGCTTGCGATGTCTTCAAGCGCTTCAATCATCAGCTGGAGGATGGCCAGGTGCTTCAGCTACGGTGAATTTCAAGTAGGCTGTAAGGGTTACCCGGCCTGGTTATGTCTAACATAGTTATTGAAAATGGCCATTTATAGTGGATTTTCCCATGAAAAATTGTGATTTTCCAAAGCAAACTGTTAGTTTACCAGAGGGTATACGCTTTTCTACACCTGATTTTAGGTGGTGATATGAGTTACATACCTCGTTATTTTTCTGGGGTAGCTACGGTGATTGTCCACTTATTGGCATCATAAATCTCTACCTACAAAGGGATGGCCATCCACATCACTGGTAGATGGTCGGTATGGGAGTGGGAGACGTTCGTACAGTTTTTGTTCCAAACAAGACTCATTTGGTAAACCCATCAATAAGCTTACCATTTGGGGATGGTTGATGCCTTGATGCCCCCACCGTTTATGGTGATTTTGGGGATGGTTTATTATTGGCTTTACCGCCATTGTGCCGTTTTGAGCATACTTTGAAAAGCGTTCACCAGGCCAGTTTGCAGGGCATGGCAAGATTTGCTAAAATCCTTGAGGGCAAGTCAAACCATTTTTTTTTTCCGCGCGCCACTCACGCGCACACAACCTTCAACCCGGTGTATGCTGACCATCTTTGTTTCTATTGCGTCTTTCTTTGGGTTTCATTGGACAGACTTGAGCCGCACTTTTTAGAAGAGCTTCACTCGTGAATCTGCATTATTTGCTGATCGAAAGGCTTTGTGCAGCAAGGCCCCCAAATTCAGTGCCCTCACAGCCCTGAATTGGTGGAAAATCTGTATGACCCTCCCATTTTAGGGTGTCAAAAGCAGCTGATATCAACCATAAGATTTCTACACAAAACCCATCCACTGACCATAGCCGCCTCCGGCTGAAACTGCTGCGAGGAGACCTTCAATTGGCTGCTGCATTTCCGGCGCAAAGGTTCTTGCCTGGTGATTCCGCTTCTTCAAGACTTCGCCCAGGTGGTCAAGCAGAAGTGTCTCGACGAATGGCTGGTGCTACTGCTACATCAATGGCTGCTTGCAACTACTTTTGATGGTGCAGAACACGTCCGTGATACCACATGATTGTTGGGGAACGCAGAATTCTGGTCTCCAATTTTTATCCGTGGTGAAATCCCCAGTGTTTTGGAACGGTGAAACCATGTGAAACCGTTCCCCTGCGCCGTTTCCTGACCGCATGGGCAAGGCACGGACGCTACCTACCAACCTCAGATGGTGCAGATCTGGAAGATTTGGAACTCCAAGACTTCAGTGAGGCGAGATCCCAATTTTTTCCGTGAGGGAACCCCTTTTTTTCTTGATAACTGGGTATGGGTCAATACCTATAGATGCCATTTTTAGTGGGATGAACATCCATAAATCCCAGCTACGACTTGGGGTTCACTAGGTACCAGGGTTTTGACCCATCCCCAACTAATTGTCCAATGAATATCAATCAATGATATTTTATTTGTCCATGAAAGATGGGGCTTTCACTAGTCCCGAAGTTGGACAAAACACCACGACCAACGGGTGACAATTTTCAATGTGGTCCCACATGTGGCCACCAAGAATCAGCAGGGGAAGATTGATTGGCGGAGAAGTAATGGGAGACTCTTGGATATTTGAGTAAACCAACTGATCTTTTGCTATGTTCACGGGGGAATATTGTCATACCCAAGGAAAACAACAGGATTGTTTTTGCAGGGTAGCTAACCCCATGATGGAAACATTATATATCTCTGCTATAATGTATAAATACAATGCAATACAAACATATAAATGCAATATAATATAGTATAATATAATATGATATACTACTATATAATATAATATAATAGAATATAATATAATATGATACAACCAAATATGTTATGTTATGTTATATCATATCATATTATATATATATATATGCAAGCACCAAAGATAAGTGTATAAGTGTTAATTGCTAAAACAATGCTTGGCAAAACCAATGCGAAGTTCAGCATCTTTCAGGTAGCCCAGCTGTGCTACAAGAGCCTGCAGACTCTGGCGGGTCACAACACTGGAGAGGCCGTTCAGGCCGTACGGCTTCGGTGGTGGGGGGTTAATAGATATCTACAGAAAATATCTATGGTAATTGAATGAGATTTATGGAGATTGTAAAGATTTAATGAGATTTATGGAGATTATAATGATTTAATGAGATTTATGGAGATTATAATGGGATTATAGTGGGATTACAATGAGGTAAACACCCTCTGATGATTTCTTAGAGTTTGCGAACTGGAAGCCCTGGCCCATAGAAACAGCTGATGAACATGATGAACCGTTCTAAACATGGTGATTTTCCGCTTCGCTACGTTAAATTGCCAGAGGGTAAACGGGTAAACTTCACGGAACTATCCCCGAATGGCCATATGATAGCAGCCATATGATCATATCGTTGGTGACATACCCACAACAAATATCCAATTTTTGGTGAAGTAGCTCAAACAATCAGCAGATTGAATTCCTGGGTCTGGACAAATTCTCTCATGATCAGTTTTTTTCTGATGTCCGACAGCTTCTGCATCCCATTGAACCAGGATCCCTTTAAAGCTGGGAAGAAGTGAAGTCAACTGACCAATTGCCAACAGGTTTGAGTATTCACTATCTGGTAAGCTAACATGGCCATGGAAAATATGGAAATGGACATTGAGTTCGTTGATTTACCTCTAAGACATTTTCATACATTTTCCCTAGCTCTGTTAGTTGACTGGAGGCTAGAAAAAACTGGGTGAAGCTCCAGTTTTGATCCACATCCAAGGCGGATGCAGAGGTTTGGCGGCTGGCAGTGGCGGAGTTCAAGAAGCCCGAAAGCAAGATGCTTGGATGGTTTCAAAGATGTCTGATTGGTGGTTTGGAACATGGCTGGATTATGACTTTCCATATATTGGGAATTTCATCATCCCAACTGACGAACTCCATCAGTTTTCAGATGGGTTCAAAGCACCAACCAGATGTATTGGAGCCATTTCTTTCAGTTTCTTTCTGGTGGACAATTAAGCAGTTTTTCTATGGGAGTGTGGGTCCACTAGTACTTTTTTTCATGGCCATCACCCACAAGGAGCAATTGTATGCAATTGTCGTAGTTTATGAGTTTAACAAAGCATGCAAAGGCTCCCTTTTTTGGACTTCTCATGACTGTGAAGAACATTTTCCGCATGATGTGGCGAAATCATGTCATTCTAAGCGAAATAATGTTTTTGATTACAGTACACATCCCATTAAAATATATCCCGTGCAACATATCACAACATACCTTGAATACCCTACCGTGAATATCCCCAAACTGCCCATAAAATAGTTACCATCTTTTACCGTATCCCCCAAAAACTTTCTTAGGCCAAAATCCTAAAAAAAACACCAGCCCCCATAACTTGTTAAAATCCCAGTAACCCTCCATTGTTGGTGAAATCTCAAAAAAACATGATGACATAATCTCCCAGGATGGAGGAAGAGATTGCCCTCATCCTGGACTACTTCAGCGCTGACCGGACCGGCTCCGGGTCGACGTCGACCTCGAGTCTAATCCCCCGACGTCTGGAGCGCTGGCTGGGCGGCGTCACGGAAATCTCGAGTCGTGGGGAGCAACGGCTGATGGAGGCGTTTCGGGCGCATATGGTGGCGCAGAAGCTTGGAAAAACTAAAGGTGCCCGAGTGTAAAGCTAAGTTAGTTTATAACTGGAATATCTGTGGTTTATGATGGTTTATGGTGGTTCGAACTATAGTTAGATTGGGTTAGCAAACTTATCACTGGGACGCACGACTTTGCAGGAAACCATGTTTTTTTTTTCAATTTTCCCGTGGTTTTGGTCCCTGAATATTGATGACATGGAGGGGGTCCTGTTTTTTCGAATTTCCTGAACCTCTCCGTTGATCCACCAGACAAGGGGAACTTATTCGGGAAGATCAGAAAAGTAAACACCTAGTAAAATAGAGGTTTCCTGAAATGGGGGTACCCCCAAATCATCCATTTTCATAGGATTTTCCACTAATAAACTATCCATTTTGGTGGTTTCAACTATTTGTTTATTTTCAAAGCTGGGATGATGATCCCAATTGACTGAGATTTTTCGAAACCAGGAGCGTTCACAGTGGTACATCACTTTTTAATCTGTGGCCGGGGGTTGTTACATTTCTATTTAGGTCATTTTCAAGTTGCATGCGTGTCCAAGGATTTTGTGGGACTTTGACACAGAGGAGCTGATGGTTTTGTGGGGAGGATGAGTGATGTTTCTGAGATTGATTGATATCACATATATCATATTCCACTATATAAGACTCCTCAATATAAATGAATGCACAATGCCCAATTTTATCACTTGGGGGGGTTGTCTCAAACGAGGGCTTCCCCCAAGCTGAAGATCTTGGTGTCTTGATGTGGGATTGAGTGCCTATTTGGGTGCCAAAAGCAGGCAACAACAAGGATCCCACTACAGTGCACTACAGTGACCATAAAACATGGGGACATACGGGGACCGTGTTTTTATTTCTCAACCTTGAGATCTTGGCTCAACTCGATATTTAGACCCACAATTTTGTTGGCCTTGTTGTTGGGCGAAAAAGACGTTGCTTTTCGTGTCGAACTAGCAGTTGTTTTTTAGTGGAACTGCCCTATCAGGCCGTGAGATTGTTGAGACATTGATACACCCAGATTTCTGCGTGGTTGAAATCAACCGCCCCGAATTTGACTTCCATCTTGGCTTTGCATTACCGCTTCGATATCGATATCATCATCCCATCAGAGTTGTAGGTTTCATACGCTACAAGGTGGGGCCCAGCAAGTTCGATAGCTAATTTGGATTATCCTCTGGTAAATTATCAGTTGGACCCTGAAAATAGCCTAGTTTTAATGGAAACTAATCTTCCAACCCTATCTGCCAGGGTCTATGTTAATTTACCAGAGGGTAATATATATATATATTAATATGGTTTATATGCCTATGAACTACATATAGTTTCTGGGATATATATCGTAACTAGATGATTTTTGGTGAATTTGAAGAGCATCAACTCAGTTGGGGGCACCGAACTTAGATGTTGGGACCATCGTGACCGGCTACTTTCCTGTCGTTGGCTGGAAAAAATCCCCGCACGAAGTGGAGGTTTGAATGGGAAAAACAGGAAATATGGGAAAATATGGGAAAAACATGGAAAATACAGAATAAATGAAGTTTTCTAGCCATGATCTAAATCCTTTAAAATCTATCAGAATCCACTCAAATCCATATTAAATCCATATTACAGTACATAAATCATATAAAAATCCATATTAAATCCATCAAAATCTACTCAAATATTCATCAAAATGGAAAACAAGTTGGTAAATCCCATGTTTTCCCCATTAAATTATACACGTTCCTCTTCCATCCCCATTGTATCCCATTAAAATTTAGTCATTTTTCAGAAACAAAACGAGGACACTAGCGCTGGCGTCGCCTTGAAGCCTGGGGCGTTGCAGCGGCTGTTGCAGCTGATGCGTTTCTCAGCTATGGTAGATATCTGTGGTAGATATATCTATGCCAAAAATCTGATAAAGTGTGAACATGAATGAAAATGCTGCTATCCAGTTTCTTTACAGTTGATTTACTATAGTTGATTGATTATGATTCATATGATACTCAGCTAAAAAAAGTCAAGGAGCTAGGGTATATGTCCTAATGGGGAGCCAGTTGGAGCTTAGAGTTTCCCAACCATATTTTTTGGGGCTAGCTATGGAAAATATCTATGGAAAATCATCTATGCTAGTGGAAAATATCAACGGAACATTTGATTGATCATTGTTTTCCATGATATGTTCTGATCTTATAAACATAATGATCTTTATCCATGTTTATTTTCCATGAAAATAAAGTAACATTTTCCATATCTAAACTGGTCTGCACTCATGTTATTAATGCCTCAGTTCTTCGGGGAGTGATGGATTTTTTCTGTTCTCATTGTATATATATACCCTCTGGTTATGACTAACATAGCCATGGTATAGATGGCCCATAGAAATAGATGGTTTACCGAACTTAAAAATGGTGATTTTCCATGGCTATGTTAGTCATAACCAGAGGGTATATCTATCGTTAATTTAATCATCTTCTGTATTATTTGATCATTGGTCAGTGATTATCCATGGACATAGAATTTGAATGAAATTATTTTTTTTGGCTACTAGTGGATAAATATGAGATCTATATATCTAGAGTATTTAATCATTATCTAATGGAAAATGTCAGTGGTTCATATTCTTAACAGTGAGCGATTGGCCAACTATCTGGTAACTACATGGATTCCATGAATAAGGTGCTTCAATTTCAGCAGAGTTTATGGGTTGGATGCAAAAACTAGGAACATAAAGAACAATGGAATCTTGACAATTCTTGGGATTAAAATAGAGTAGAACCAATGAAATTTGAACCATTAGACATGGTGTCTTTAATCATTAGAAATGGTGTCTTTAATTATTTGAAATGGTGTCTTCTGTCTTGAATCATTGGACATGGCCAGTGAAAATGCCGAACTGTTGATTGGATATGAATTGAGAGCTATACTACCTGGTTTACCGAACCATTTCCATGAATTGCTTTGAGGTGGGTTGAAATATAGATGGAGTCATTAATGGGATTAAGTCCAAGTCAATAGATTATAGCCGTGAAGATAATGGACACATATAGAAAACAACGGAATCTTAACAATTCTTAAGAAAAAGAAACGGAATCAACTATATTGTGGCTAACTTTGCATATCAAAGCTTAACTTCATTTTTTTCAGCAGAAGTGATAGTGTCTTAAGCAATAAACCTGGAATCTTATAGCCATTAGAGATGGTTCAACAATAACCCTGTTGATTGGTAACTATAGGGGGTTATACTACATACCGGTTTATTGTAGATCATTATAGCCCGTAATAGGGATGCCAATCAACCAGTAGAACGAAATGGGATAGTTTTTTTTTTTCAAATTGCTGTATGGGTCTGAACCATTCAAATGGCATCTTCAACCTTTTTGAACTTTAGTTTTGGAACATCAATTTCCAGGGTTTTGAAGTTGCTAATGGATGAGCGATTGGTTCTTAGCTGAAAATGATGGTTGGTGATCGGTTGTAGTGTGGCAAAGCCACTGACAAATACATAAATTAATAAACAATCAACAAACAAATACATAAGATCGGCTATTTCAGGCTTGCGCTTTGCCTTCTGCTAAATTTGAGTCGATGGTGGTTGATGATTGACTTGGTTGATGATTGGTTGATGATTGACTTTACCACATTTCCACGTGGAAATGCTGGTGAAATCACTGTTGCCTAAAATCACCTGGCCTAAAATCCCCAGATAGATATGATTATCATGGCCGTTTCAGTTGATGAAAATCACCATTATTTGATTGAATTCTTAGGTACATGATATATATATATACATAGTATTATATACATAGTATATATACATAGTACATATACTATGTATATCTACATAGTATATATATATAGTTTTGCCCCAGTAAGAAGAAACATGGCCAAAACACCACTTATGCGTCGCCGTCAAGGCTTGGACTGGGCCTTGAACTCTTCGCGCTTCAAAGAGATCTGTGCTTTGGGAAGCCACTGGGAAACCGTAGGAAAACCATAGGAAAATGGTGGTTTAATGGTGGTTTAATGGGCGGTTTAACCAACAAAATGGTGGTTTAATGGGATTTACCCTCTGGTAAACGTTTACATAACGAACTGGAAAATCACAATTTTTCATGGGAAAATCCACTATAAATGAACATAGCTATTGAAAATGGCTATAGAAATAGTGGATTTACCCAGCTATAAAATGGTGGATCTTTCCAGTTCGTTTTTTGTAAACGTTTACCAGAGGGTTGTCACCCAGTTGGAGGGGATAATCCTGGTTAGGGGACTTAGCAGGTATACTAACTAGCTTTACAAACCTTTTTCATGATCCTCCAAGTAATTGCAGTTGATCATCAAACACCTGGGAATAGAAGTGGAAGATTTGGATTTCACTGCCAGAAATTGGGATTGATGGATGATTTTTTTAATCTGAGGATAGCTGAGTTGGTGAACATAACTAGGTGAATCCCATGGTTTATTGGAGATATCTCGGTACATGGGGCTCTAAGCCAACAAGCATCACTAGGCTTAGTCCATCGATTTACAAATGGGGCGTAAGCCAGGAATTTTTGGGACCAAACCAATACGTTCCTTTGGAAGTTTTAGCATTTTTGCCGACGAACTAATCAACTAATCAACTAACAATTGACTATAACTAACATTCCGGGCAACATTTCAACTAGAAGTAACAATCCAACTGGAGGAACAATCCAACTTTTTTCTTCCGTAACTGCACATGTTCCTTGGATTTGCTCACGATCAAATGATCATCCTGTAGAGTTTACTGTTTGAATGGCTGGCCGCATCTGGCGACAAAGGTTGGCGCTGGCCGCAATTGGTGTCCTTTTAAGCTTCGGAAAAGCTGGTGTAATCCACTTATCAGTGAACTAGCGAAAGAAGGCCCATGGAAATGTACAAAGAAATATTGAACTATGAGAACTATAAGAACAGAAACGATGGGCACATTAACATTGTATATTACATATAATGAAAATATGTTTTGTTGATGCTCGTTTTTGAGAAGGTACCCTGAAATGTAATGGTTTGGCAGCTCACCCAGAGGCCCTTCTGCTTGTGATACCCTCAAAAGTCGTTGGTCTATTTGGGGACTAGTCAAAAATGGATGCCCTGAAAGGTCTATCATCCTAGGCCAAGAACGATGATGGTTAACAATTAGGGTTAACAAGATGGTGATATATTTGAGAACGATCGCATCATCGTGGCTAACAAGAAGGAGAAAACCCAAAGCCAGGCTGGATTCTGATTTTGGAATTCGAAGAATTTGTGGAAATAATTATGGATTCAAACCATGGGAAAAATGGGTTTGGAGCCATGGGTAATAATTATGGATTTGTGGATGGGTCCAAACCTATTATTGCCCATGACTGCGGGAATAAACATCCATTACGCCTCGATTTTGGGCTAACCAGGGGTTGCTTCACCGTGCTGCTATTCCTGACAAATTGGCGCACGTTGTTGGCGCACGTCTTTGCATGTTGGCTAAACAAAATCAACACTAATTTTGCTTCATCTCACTTCTTCTTGGTGTTCAATTTCTGACTGCTACTGTATAATTTTCTTAGAGTTAAACCATGTTAAACCTGCATGCATCCCCTCATTTTTCGATCGTTGTGTTAGTTCACTCTATATTTTTGTTGCTCCAAGTCCCTCATTTCAGGAAAAATCCTCTCCAGCCGCAGCGTGGACATCGCCGCAGACGCCGCGCAGCTGGAGACCTTCCGAGCGGCGGGGCTCGACTTCGAGAATGCCAAGGTGGTTGCTGGGTGGCTGGCTGATTCCTGAAGCAAGATATGGAGATTTCCTAAAATGGAGGATCTCCAAAATGGATGGTTTGTAATGGAAAATCCTATTAAAATGGACGATTTAGGGGTACCCCTATTTTAGGAAACCTCCATATGATTAAATGTATGAAAATTGGGGATAGAATAAGGATGTTTCATGGGAATACCAGTTGGCATTTTTTTGGGATATTTTATGGGATATACCCTTCAGCAAACTAATATAACTATGGAAAATCACAATGTTTATTACGTGAATCAACTATAAATGGCCATTTTCAATAGCTATGTTAGTTTACCAGAGCGTATATTGTTGGTAATGTCGTAAAGCCAATGCCATAAACCGTCTCATTCACCAAGTTTTGTTTGGTTCATTTTAAGAGCAATATTCTTGGTAACTGAGCATCATTGCTGTTTTGTGGTCTTAAATAGTTTGCCAGCATTGTTATTTCAGTATATAGAAGTATAAGCATATACCCACATGAAAGTAATTGTGTGTGCGTAGTATATATATATAGATAGAATTATACAGATAGATAGACACAGACGAATGTAAGGTACCCTGGCTGTGTGTGAGTGTTCAGACCTTTCGGTGCTGGGGGTTGGAGGAGCGAGGTTGATGGTGTTTAGGTCAGGGCTTCGGCTTGCCTGGGTTGGGACAAAGTATGAGATACGCATTGTCACTGAGCGGTACTATCCAACAGTACAAGCCAGTGGAACATTTTGGTTTCATAGTTTTCACTCCGCGGGCGCTTTAAATCCCATAGTCAGCCATAGTGATAATCCCTTCCAAAAAAGGAGGACTTCAACGAACCAACCTAGAAGCAATGTCCGTTGGCTGTGAAGTGTGGACCCCAACCTCAAAAAGGGAAATTCGATTACATAGATGTCCTTTTCCCATAGAGGGGTTTGTTTACCCCTTTAACAACAGGTAAATGATGATAGAAGGTATACCAAACCGGCTCCTCTATTTTTACCAAACGGACATTATTGATTCGATTGTTATTGCATTGTTATTGTTACATATTGTTACCGCTATTTTGATTGCTATGACTACGATCATTATTACCGTTGACTTTTGCCATTATTGCTCCACTTTTCTGATTTTCCTACTTCCATTAGCCATCATTGCTGGGATTGGATCAATAAATCTTCCACCAGCCCACCAAAAACCCCACCCACAACCACGTAAACACCACAGTCCCAACCATTTCAAAACGTGGCACCATTCCCATCAGGAACTTTTAACCATAACCATAACTATACTCGTTTCATCACCCTAAACCTATCCAAACTGGGCACCACCCGGCTCCGAGAGACCTGATTGTCATCGGTATTTTCAGAAATTGTAGAATTTTTTACATGTCGCATAGTTGATTATTGTTACTGGGACTATCATTATGATTATTTTTTCAATTATTAATTATTATTATTATTAATTATTATTATTGATTATTATTATTATTTTTATTACTGTTTTTACCAATCACCATCTACTACCTAATTCCCAGGATCGGACTGTTATTGTTGTTACTTTTATTGTTCGTATTGTTACCATTATTTCTTTACCAAGATGGGATCTTCCAGGAACTTCAAATCCTCCACATTAGTACTGTTTTCAGCATTTTTGCTCTATATTTATTTATTTATAGTTGCCATTATCATTAAAACCTATCATATTTCGCATGGTTGTCATTCTTAGTTATTGATACTACCTATATTTTTCATCATCCACCAGGAGCTTCAAATCCTCCACACCTTGGCGGACCGCGTTTGCGTCTTCGATTTCTTAGTGGCGCAGGGTTTCCACGGCCCCGAATGCCTGCAGCATTTCCGGAAGCGCCTGGGAGTGGTGCGGGAGTTCCTGGAGGAAGACCGATCGGACGCGTGGCGAACAAAAACCGCACAGGGTCCGTGCGGAGGTGGAAAACCATGGAAAACCCATGGAAAAATCGTGGAACATGGTGGTTTAACTATCAAACGGGATAAAATCCATAGAAAAATGTTGGTTTAACTATCAAACATGGGGATGAACGAATGAAAAATGGTGGTTAACATGGCGAAATTTGGTGGTTTAACAAGTTTAACATGATTTTGCCATGGAGCATGAGGCTTACTTATGTCAAAAATAGCAGGATGCTACCAATTGTACAACCAATATTGGGAAGAAAACACATCAGGATGGCAATTGGTGTAATTTATGTATTTATTTTTTCGCAAGATGGGTACGAACCTTACAGATTTATTTGTGATGAGAAACAGGCCCCTCTGATATTGACAGTGCATGGTGAGACAATCATGTGCACTCCAATTTGATTTCTTCCAATAGTGTATATGACCTCTCCTCACAGCATGTTTCTTGGCATACCAAAAACTAGACTACGGCGTGGTTTGCGATCCCAGGGAAAACGCACCTTTTTTCAGCGGTTCTGAAGACAAATCGTGGTATTTACAGCATTTTTGTCTCTGGTGTCAAGGTTTCTATTTGAAATTCGCATGGCAGGTGCGAGACGGCACACCCTTTTTTCTATTTTGACTGTGTTTTCCCATTTATTTTGAAGGTCATCTGCAAAAAACTGATTTCAAAGGTTTTCTTTCGCCAACTTGCCAAGCTGACTCCAGAGTTGGCACCCACAGTTGTGTCTGAACATGAAACTTTTGACAGTGTCGAACAAGTTCTTGGCCACACGTCGACCCTTTGGATCTCTTGTTCTAAGTGCAAGTGCAAGAGAAGATGATCTCATAGCGTAGCACGAAACGTGGGTGCAAGTGCAAGAGAAGATCTCATAGCGTAGCATGAAATATGGTTGCAAGTTGCAAGTGCAAGGAACGTTATTACGCCCCACCCCTCCACCCCCCCACCCCCCACCCCACCCGCCATCACACACAAAGCCAGCAAATCATCATGAATGCGTGACAATCCACAGCAGGTGAGGTGATGACCTGAGAGGATAGGTGAAAATGTGCAAACACATAGGGGTCATTAATGACGCCGTTGGCAAAAACTATATATATACTAAATTGCTCTTTTGAGGCTTTCAGGATACCATACATACGTTACATTGCCTTGCCTTGCTTTGCCTTGTTTTGCCTTAGATTCCATTCTACTGGATTACATTAACATATCTACATACCTGAGGTTATGTCATTTCTAGTTACCATCTGGTTATTTCACATAGCCATGGAAAATCACCATTTTGATTGGGAAACCACCTATAAATGTGCCATCTATACCATGGCTATGTCAGCCATAACCAGAGGGTAATTGGGTGACCATGGGACCATGTGCTATTGGCCACAAAAAATCCTGAGAACTGGACCCCTGTTTCATCTTCTTTCAGGGTTTGTCCAACAATGAAGTGCCCCCTAGACATCCAATTCTTGATTTTCATGTTCCGCAGCCTAAAATTCACATGGCGGAATCCCTCGATTTGAGAACACCATTTTTCCTGCTGATATTTGATGAAAAACCACCATTTTTTGATTGTCAATGGGAATTTCCTTACAAAAAGGCCTTAGAAAATGGTAGGTACCTCCAATAATTCGGTTCCTGAAATGGCCATTGATTGTCAGAAAACCATGATACAGTTCTTATCCCAGCACCAACATTTGACATCGCCGGGTTTGGTCCCAGGTACGGCAGAATTTGCTGAGCGAACTCGAGCATTGCGCCTCTGTACTGTCCGGGTTCCTGTCCGCGCAGCCGACGCAGCAGGTGGGTGGGTGATCTCCCACATGATAAGGGGAACAATTCCATAAGATGAATTGTTTCTGGTCAAAAATCTAGATATGGGGGTTTCCTAAAATAGGGGGACCCCCAAATCATTCATTTTAGTAGGATTGTCCATGAAATAATCCATGCAGCTATTGGGGTACCCCATTTATGGAAACCCCCATATATTAAGGATCCATGATGATACCCTCTGGTAAACTAACATAACTATAGAACATCACCATGTTCAATGGGTAAATCCACTATAAATCGACTGGGTCATTTTCAAGTTCGCACACTGTTGACAATTTCCAGAGGGTTTTTGGAGATTCACCAGTATTCACCATTGATAATCCCAGGATATTCACCATTGTGGGATCCATGAGGATTGACCTTTGATGATCACCAGGAGGATCATCCCAGAAGGCTCCTCCAAGTAGATGGGGGATGCGAATGCGAAGTTCTGGTTGGTTGAAATCCCTGGAATTCTAAACATCAAAAGAATCATCCCACTAGGATTTGAAGTAAAAACAGTGATATATCATTTTGACCATTTTCATCACAAAGAATCATCCCCACTAGGTCTTTAATTTGTGATGAACATGGCGATTTTCGGTGTTTTTTTGGGTGTGAAATGGTGTGAATGATTCGGATGACCATGGATGACTCAAAGATTTCAATGGATCTTCGGTTTCATCCGCTTTCTCCTTCGTATTTTGCAATTTGTGTTTTGGAAACTCTCTAAGCCTTTCGAAGGTGACTGTGGAACCCCCCCTCAATGGGTATGGGTCAATCATGGTTAATGATGGATTAATATACGTACGGAATGGAGCTGTTGCTCACATTCCAAAATAGACCGCCATTCTTTTCATTTTGGGGTTGTTCACCATGGTAAGCAGTAAGAAATGGGACCCCAAAAGTTTCATCGAAAATTTGAACACTATCCAAAAGTCGGTGGTGAAACCATGGATAGTTAATGCATTTAGACATAACCCTAAGAATTTGGACTTACATCCTCGTTATCTCCCCATTGAAATGGTTATACAGTTATACACATCCCTATGGTGTTCCCTAAATCTCATTTCTGGACGAACTCATAATATAGAAATAAGTAGGCTGGTTAAAATGCCTCCACATTTTTCAGATGTAGATAAACCAATCATATCAATTTGGTGGAGGGTTTCTTTCTATTCATCTGGATCAATTACTATAATTCAGCCAGTCATACATCATATGGTTGCTTATACCAACTATATTCCCAATATATACTCTCCACATATCCCATTATTGTTGGGAACAAGCTATATTTGCCTCCATTGTTCTAGTATCAATCCCAATTATAGTCTTATTAATATCTATCATATATATATATAACATCTTTGCCGCATATAACGTAATATCTACAATATTTATTGATCTCACACATGTTATATTCTGTTCTCTTAATACCATATTATGAACCTAATTCTGCAGTAACGTTCGATGTAGGTAAAAGAAGAGTAGGTGGCCCCAGGCAGCAATGGACGCAATACTCCAATAAAATACGCGTGGGAAAATGCTTTAGGGAAAGGACGGTATGAAAACACCGCCCAACAAAACCAAGAACTATTAAACTGTGCACGCAGCCGCCAATTTTGAAAACCGATCGCTTCCGCATGCCCACGGTTTCACCCATATGCCATTACCGGCATGAAACCATGGCTGAGAAAAATTCATCACTATGCATCTCATATTGTCGGGTATATACCAAAGATATATCCCATGATTCTTGGTGATATATCCCATGAAATATAGAGGTTTAGCTTAATGATGATGCGTGTGAAACCTCTATATAGATATTTCATATCCCACTACATGATGATATACCCTCTGGTAAACTAACGCAACTATGGAAAATCACCATGTTCAATGGGTAAATCCACTAGAAATCACTATTTTCAAGTTCGCAAACTGTTGACAATTTCCAGAGGGTATCCCATTTTTCCCAGCTGTAAACCACCATTTTGGAGATGGGATTTCCATCTCCGCCATGGATCCGGGGCAGGACAACGCCACGTGGCTCCGGGAGTTGTTGCAGGGCGTGAAGTGCCGCACGCGAAAGGAATCCTTCGCCACCGTGGCAGAGCCTTGGTCCATGTCAGAGTCTTTACTCAGAGAACATATACAATTATACATATACATATATATATATACATACAGTCAATAACCATATTACTAACCAGTATTATAACCATATTATCCAGATATAACCATATTCAACCATATATAATTATACATACCCTCTGGTAATTTAACATAGCGAACTGGAAAATCACCATGCTATTAATGGGAAAATCCACTATTTCTATGGCCATTTTCAATAGCTATGTTAAATTACCAGAGGGTATATATATATATATGTACGTATATATATATGTATATGTATATGTATACACGGATTATAAGCCTCTGAAATATTTTTCGTTGCACATCCAAGGACAACAGGGTAACCCATCATTTGTAGATCCTTTTCCTTGAGGAAACATATACTGTAGGTTTTCAAGATCTATCTTACTTTACTTGAGGATATCACCTGATGTCATCTTGCTAAATCCTTTCAGTTTCTACAGATCAATCTTCAGATATGATCCAATATTGAGATGTTGAGCAACACTGGCTGGGTAACGGAAGAATAGCAGGTTCTGCACTCTGGTCTTGACCCACACACAGGGTGGCCCACAATGGCTGAGAACGCCAGTTTTTCTTTTTCTTTTTAAGACTATACATAGTTGGGGTTGGTCATAAACCCACCCAAACAAAAACAAGTTTTCGAGTTTTCCCCTGAAAAACCGTTCTCTGATTGCGTTTCTGGTTGTCACTGAGGAGAACTTGAAACTCATCGAGGCGCTCTTTGCCAACGCGGACAAAGGGAATCAGGGGACGGAGCTGTTGCTCTGGTCCGTGCGGGAGATTATGAAGGGAGAACTCGTACTTCAAGGTGGGACAAAGGGACAAAGTGACACAGGGATCGGTCGGGTCTATGGTAGATAAACAGTATTTATACTTACAACTGGAGGGACACCACCTTGATCCACCTTGTAGGTAGATATGCAATTGCTGTTTTTACCTCTCTCTTTAGCCAGTTTAGCCCCTTGTGGGCTGTTGGGAGGTATCCTTTAGCTAGTTGAGCTCCTTGTGGGCTGTTGTGGGCTGTTGTGGGCTGTTACGTACACTTAATATTAGAACTTATAACGTATATGTATATGATGAATCATAGAAAGGAACTGGCAGGGACGAGACATTTTAGGCTCCGTTTCTTGAGGGTTACTAGTAGTATGTTTAGGGGATGGGATTGTATCAGTGATAAACCGCTTTGGTTGGCAAAACAAACCATATGAATCTGGCCCTGGCCGGTTTTAGGGGGTTGTTGATAACCCAAGGATGAAGTGTACTTTTGGTTGGTCCCCCAACTAGATACACTTTGGAACTACTCACAGTTGGGAATCACCCGTCGATCGTTTTCCAAACGGACGTCCCGGAGGGCTTTGGGTTTGCCGCATAAAAATCTTACTTTACCAGGCCGGGTATCCATAAAAAATCAATCATATCCCTGTCTACATATATATATACATATATATATATATGCATATATATATATATACAGTATATATTATCATTCACTATATGGCGCGTAGACACTATATATTAATCGACTTATTATATCCCAATACATCCAATTGTTATATATACACACACACGCGCATCATTCATTATTATTCCCACTATATATCCCAACCATTATATGTATATATATATACATATTTATATCAATATATGTTTATATCACTATATATTTATATCAATATATATATACATACACATACATATGTATGTATATATATATATACATATTTCAATTTTCAACACACACACATATATATATATATAGTTGTAGATTCCCCACTATATCCCCAGATTATTAATCCTCCCAACGCACAGGCTACAGTGGAAACTTCTATTGCTGGTACCAAGGTCCTCCGGGGCTGATGACCGGATCACGGATCCGTAATGGGTAAATCAACTGTTTCTATGGCAGTGGAAACTAAGATGGCTCTGGAAAACCAGAATCTTTAGGTAAATCATAGGTAAATCAAGTATAAATGGATATAAATGGGCCATTTTCAATAGCTATTGACATAACCAGAGGGTAAGTGGTTCGTTAAGCGGCTGATCCTCTGTGGCATTTCTGCTGGGGACATGTTCAACGACTGGATTTAGGAGTATCGGGGTATCCTATTCTTAGCACTGGGAAAGCCCAGACATCAGGCCCTTATTCATATTTAGGAAATTTAGGATGATGAACCCATTACCATTCTTATTTAGGCTATGAATTCTGGATTATTAACCCCTTACCAAGTGTGCACATCCTTTTTCTTAGATAAGTCATGAGAGCTGCAACATGCCCAACTCGACCGGACTGGCTCGAAGTGGTTGGACCCTCAACGTGGATGGTTTCAGACTAACAAACTGAAGGGTCCAAAGTTCTAGGGTCCTGTGGTAGCCCGAAATCAGACTGAGGCTTTCCTAAGGCTTGGGGGATCCCCAGTGATCACCATGATTGTTTCAATACTAAGTCATGGTCATCCGTGACTTGGATGCTTTGGGGTACCCCCATGACCATGCCCTCAAACCCTTGTCAGTTGATGATTCCGCACTCTGAAAAAAATATTGGAAAAGCGGTTGAACCACCAGAATAGTCACCTCAATTGGCCTTCATTGGACCCTCCAACAGCCGCTTAGATTGTCAGAATGGCAAGTTGAGCGGCTGGCTTCTTGAACAGCATAGGGAACGATCAGCATTCCTCATGATATATGTTCTCTATAAATATACATCACCTTTTTGAGGGGTTCACCACTATCACACAGACCAACAATTGATGATGGGACCCACAAAAGATGGATGAACATCATGACTTACAGAACCACTATTTCATTACGGTTAAACCAACATCAATTAACGATGAACTGGTTCTACCAGTTGATGATACTGTACCAAACATCCAAGTTTCTCGGAAAAATCTAGGATGCTGTGATAAAAGTCAGATGTCTTACCCTCTGGTAAACTAACATAGCTATTGAAAATGGCCCAGTCGAAATAGTGGATTTTCCCATTAAAAATGGTGATTTTCCATAGTTTAACCACCATGTTTGCCCATTGAGGATCAAACCTGGCAATGGAAAATCCCCCAGCAATAGGTCGTTGATTTCACCCAGCGAGCTAAAAAACCTCCATCTGCCCATCGGATGTTGAAGACATTTGTTGCAGGTCAATCCATCAATTTCCCACTATTATCCCATTGATATCCCATGATTATCTGTATTAAACCATTTAAAACCATACAACAAGTGGTATGTTGTTAGTTAATCCCATAAAGTGCCACTAAATCCCATAAAAAACCCGAGAAAAACATAAAAACACCCATTCAATTCCATTAAATCACCATGTGATGGTCATGTTCTGTTGGCAATCTTCCCATTTTTTTCCGAGTTCAGGCGCAGGACGAGAGCGGGTGCTGGTGAACTCGGCAAGTCTCACGGAGTACGCGACCAGGAGATGGCGATTCTTGTGAGTGGCTGCCATCTACCCCAGTTGGGTAATTCGTCTGGGTAAATTTCATCACGACCGAAGCCTGTTCTCCCGAACCCTGGAAATCCATGGGTTTTTATAGAGGAATCATCCCAAAATGGCCCAACATTTCAGGTAAGTGAATTATTATAATTTGCCCAGATTAGTGTAGTTTTTTTTTTTTTTCTACCCTTTGTAGATGGATTTTTGTAGATGGGATTTTCATAATCTATCCTTAAACTTCATGTCAGAAAATGGAAAATGTCTGTTCATGCCTACATGGCAACAAACTGAGGTTTGGTTTCATGGCAATGAACAAAGTTTTTCCATTCCATGTTTGTTGCCTAGCATGCTAAGCTTCTACTGACATCCCCAAAAAGGTGACAGCTGAAAAGCTTACCATGAACATTTCTTGAAATTGATGTTACTTCACTGATGTTTTATTGATTTCTAATGTAATTAATATCTTCCAGAGACCGTAACTGGTCCAAACATGAGACGGACCGCTGGGACGATACATCGGATGAAATCTCATTTTTTACTAGATTTGTGATATGATGAACCAACCAGTGAGTTGGAAATTGTGAGGACATCACCAGGCAACCTTGCGAAAAAAACCTGGGATGAAAACGGATGAAAACTGCGAGCAGACTGCCACCCAGATTGGGAGGTTTTCTTGTAATCGAATTACTGGCACTAAACCACGCAATCGGATTGATGTTTCTCCTTCATATTTGACCTTGGCCTGTTGCTTCTTGATTGCATCAGATGTCTTTCCATGTCTTTCCAACCATAAAATTCAAGAAATGATGGGATTTTCAGAACGCGATGAGTCAAACCGTTTCGCCAAAAAAGGGATGGTTGACCGAGAAAGTTTGTCCAAAATAGGGGCCCATAGATCCGCTGGTTAATCATCACTTTTGCCGATGAAGATTGCCATATTGGGGGGTATACCGGTATACCGTATACCTCATTTTCACAGACTCAAATTGTATACAGTTTGTTGCGGACAAAAACCCATTACATCCCCATGAATATCCCCTTTACATCACCATTTCTAATAGTCGATTCGCAACAATCTCCGAATATCTCCCAACAAAACAACCAACAAGAGAAAACATCCCAATTCATCCCTATTCTATGGTTGTTTCTATCCCGTTATGGTTGTTTCGGACCCAAACTGGACCCTGGACCCAGCACCAGGAGTTACATGAGCTTGGAGGGCTTTCGTCAGCAAGACTCTCACGAGGCAAGATGGGGGAGCTTGAAGTGGTAAGTGGTGGTCCACCCCAGTTAGTCACTGGTTAGTAACATATAGTTGGCTAATCAACTATAGTCACGAAGTAATAGTAATCCAAGTGTAGTTATAACCTAGTAAGTGGGTACTAAATAGTTCACCCCAGTTATTACAAGGTGAGGGCCCCCCCGTTCTAAGTTGGTTTATAAACTAATATATCTCCCTAGTGAACCCAATCGTTCACCAAGCTAGTCAATCTAGCTATCCTTTGGGGGCCTCACTAGCCCCAGTTACACCCTCTGGCAATCAAACGCAGCAATGGGAAATACCCCATGAGTGGAGGTTTGAATGGGACAACTATCTACAAATGGAGGATTTTCCATTGCCATGTTTGACTACCGGAGGGTAATAAGTAGGGTAAGTAGACATAGTCTGTCATATTTGGGGTAACCCACTTGGGACTTGCGATGGGGTGAACCACAAGTACAGGGTTCTTCAGGGTGCCCTTGTTTTCCGGGAGGGCTATGGCCACATGAACTGACTAAGTGAGAAGATTCGTGGTTCTATGGGATAGATCCCCACTCAATGATAATCAACTCCTTTGGGGAATCCTGGTCCAAACAACCAGGTGATAATTTCGTGAAGCAGTATACAGTGTACTCTATTAATCTCGATTATCATACTTGATTGTGCTATATATCATACTAGATTATACTATACATATATTTGCTGGTTGGTGGTTTCAAACATTTTTTTATTTTCCATAATATATGGGATAATCCTTCCTATTGACTAATATTTTTCAGAGGGGTTGAAACCACCAACCAGTTTGCCATGGTCAAAACATGGTTTATTTTTAGATAAATGGGTATGGTCATGCCCGAATTGATTGGGGTTGATGTGCCAATGAGAAGGAATCCCCCATGATGGTGGGATGACCACATACAATATGATTGGCCTTGGCACGTTATATATATATGTATGTATGTATATATATATATACTATATACATGTATATGTGTATATATGTATATACATATGTATATATATATATATACACATACATACTGTGTATATATATATATATACATACACATGTATATACACACACATGTATACATGTATACATGTATATGGTATATATATATACACACTGTGTATATACAGTAGCTATTATGTGCAATATCTATCAATGGACTGATCAAGTCATCCCCCCATTAATATCCCATTGATATCCTATAGATATATCATCCTATGAAATATCCCATATAGACAGACAGAGATACCAAAATACACCGATACATTAAAAATAGAAGCCCTCAAGCAAAAATTTGATGCAGCGCACGAACCCGAATGCTCACACGTATGTTACTGGTACAGATGTCGAAACACATGGATATGCAGGCACCCAGAACACTTTTCTGCAATAGTTTATGTGAACAGTCTTGTACATATTTTCCATATTACCAGTCTACAGTGTGGAGTGGAAAGTGTAGGATGTGGAGTGTGGAGTGTAAAGTGTAAATTGTGGAGTGTAAAGTGTGGAGTGGGGTGTAGAGTGTGTAAAGTAAAGTGTAGAGTGTGGAGTGTGGAGTGTAGAGTGTAAAGTGTAGAGTGTAAAGTGTAGAGTGTAAAGTGTAGAGTGTGGTGGAGTGTGGAGTGTAAAGTGTAGAGTGTGGAGTGTAAAGTGTAGAGTGTGGAGTGTAGAGTGTGGAGTGTGGAGTGTAGAGTGTGGAGAGAGGAGTGTAAAATGTGGAGTGAGGAGTGAGGAGTGCACAGTGTAAAGTGTAAAGTGTGGAGTGCATAGTCTAGAGTGTAAAGTGTGGAGTGTAAAGTGTAGAGTGTAAAGTGTAGAGTGCGGAGTGTAAAGTGGGAAGTGTGGAGTGTAGAGTGTGGAGTGAGGAGTGTAAAATGTAAAGTGTAGAGTGTGGAGTGTAAAGTGTGGAGTGTGGAGTGTAAAGTGTGGAGTGTAAAGTGTGGAGTGTAAAGTGTGGAGTCTGGAGTGAGAAGTGTGGTGTGTGTAGAGTGTAGAGTGTGGTGGAGTGTGGAGTGTGGAGTGTGGAGTGTAATGTGTGGAGTATGGAGTGAGGAGTGTGGAGTGTAAAGTGTGGAGTGTGCAGTGGGTAAAGTGTGGAGTGTAAAGTGTGGAGTGTAAAGTGTGGAGTGTGGAGTGAGGAGTGTAAAGTGTAAAGTGTGGAGTGTAAAGTGTAAAGTGTGGAGAGTGTAAAGTGTAGATTTTAAAGTGTAGAGTGCAAAGTGTAAAGTGTGGAGTGTAAAGTGTGGAGTGTAAAGTGTAGAGTGTGGAGTGAAAAGCGTGGAGTGAGGAGTCTAAAGTGTAAATTGTGGAGCGTGGAGTGTAAAGTGTAGAGTGTGGAGTGTGGAGTGGAAAGTGTAGAGTGTGGAGTGTAAAGTGAGGGGTGTGGAGTGTAAAGTGTAGAGTGAGGAGTGTGGAGGGTGGAATGTGGAGCGTAAAGTGTAGAGTGACAACCTGCTTGGAAACCTTCGAAAAGGAGAGGTTTTGCAGGTTCCCCCATAGACACAGGGAGGCAACAGGAAAACCAGAGACTCGAGACGAGACACGTGGGAGCATCAAAACGAGCATTTCGTGCGAGACTTCCTCCAATTTTCACACTTTGTAGCTTCAAAATCGACGTTTTCCTATGAGTTTTCGTAGGAACCTCTAAATTTTGCAACCTCAAAATGGATGTTTCGTGCGAGGCTTCCGTCAATTTTCAGCACATCTGACAAAATGCCACACCTGCCACGGAATCTGCACCTTGTCGCCACTTGACACAGCCCTGCCAATGCGATTTGCAAAAAACACGCAACACGACACGTCTAAAGTGCTGCGCCTGCCACGAAAACTGCAGCGCATCTTCTGAAAACGTCGCAAAAGTATTGCGCCTGCCACACAAAACCATTTTCGACACGTTACAAAACACATCTGAATGTCACGAAGTGCCACGCCTGCCACGCGAAACGAAGCAACGAGAAGTTTGAAACCTACAAGAAGCACCCAGTCTGCAAAACTTACCATAGGCACGGCCATACGGCAATCGCGCGAACGGTTGCGAACGGTTGCGAACGTAAACGCGACGTCGAGCGAACACACCCTCAGCCCCCAGACCCCCAGAGTGAAACGGGAACCCTTGCTATGCACTCGGGAAGAATCAGATAGAATTTCTAATTTTCGTACCATTTTTTCAAGAAATCTTGCACCAGTTGAAAACGGTGGTTTATCCCATTATTCACAGGGTTTCAAACATCCCTTTGGTGGCGCAGGATTTTGCAACCATCCACAGTATGTTCTCTATAAATGTACATCACCTTTTTGAGGGTTTCACAATTTTTTACTGGGTAAATCAACTATAAACGGCAATTTTCAATAGCTATGTTAGTTTACCAGAGGGTAAATCCCATTAAACCACCATTTTGTTGGTTAAACCCTATCAAAACCACTATTAAACCACCATTTTCCTATGGGGTGGTTGCGACCTGTAGGCCATCCGCGACCTGGAGATCTTCCTGGAGAAGGTGCGACAGATCCACGGCCACGACGGTCTGTGCGCCACAGCGGCGCTGCTCCACGAATCGGGGCATCCCACGTTTCGACACGTTGCACGGCTTGGAACGGCGCTTGGAGAAGCTACGGGGTAAACACCGGTGGTTTTTTCGGTGAAAGGTCGGAAAGGTTGGTTGACTTTTATTGATGAATTTAGTTTGTTTTGGATTGATGTGATGTGATTTGGGGTGGTGGATTTTGATCGACTTGTTCTGATTGGTTGCATTTATTCATTTCTTATTCAAGGTTGTGGATATTTATTGATCGTTTTTTTGATTCCTATTTTTTTAGGAGGTTGAATGCCCGCCCAGCCTGTGGCTGGTGTAACAGGTTTGCGACGATTGGAACGTAACTCTCGTGATTCGTGACTATTGGAACGCACTAGGCACAGTTCTAGGCATGCCAGGCATGCTCAAGATCTCAGATCATGGGGATTCAACAAACCTTATGATAAAGATGAGTAGTCCTATGACTAGGATTGTAAGATTGGGATTGTAAGATTTAACAAACCTCAGAAACCTCAGTCCCAACTAGTCATTTATCATAGTTCCAATGATCATAGTAGTCCTATGTTTGTTGAGTCAATGTTTCAGTGCCTCTGGTAAACGTTTACATAACTATGTAAAATCACCATGCTATTCATGAGTAAATCCACTATAAATGGCTATTTTCAAGTTCGCAAACTGTTAGTTTACCAGGCCGGGTAGTTTCAGTGGATCATTATTCACAATTTTTGAGGACATTTGGATTCCCTGGGGATTCCTAGTCACCCTTCAGGGTCGGTGACCCCGTAGACGTCACCAAAATTTTCGTAAACGTTACCATTGGGAACCCCACTCTGACTGGACTTGGCCAAAAAGTGTACAGACTCTCCACTTTTTTCAGTGCATGGTTGCGAGTTATCCTGCACCAGGCAGGGAACTTTCTGAAAGGTACCTATGAAAGAAACTATTTGTTTATATGGATATGATATACCCTATGGTTATTTGTTACATAGCCATGGAAAATCCATGATAAATGGAGGTTTATAGCTGGCAAAATCATCTATAAATGGGTCATCTATTCTTAGGTAGCTGTGAAACATGGTAAATTTCATGGGATTAGAATGGGATTTGGCCCATCCACCAACTGGTGCGGGATTTCGCAAACATTTCGCAACCATCCACCGTATCAAAATCGTTCTCTTTCTCAGCGGGGACATTTTATGGGGAATAAGCATCCATGAATGAGCCATTAACTAGGGTACCGTTTGGGTACCAGGGTTTTGACCCATAGTGTCAACCCCTGATTAATAAACCATGGTTTATTTAGTTTATCAATTAGGGGGGTACTCCTCCAATAGTCATTTCATCTAATACTTAAATGGTACCCCCTCAATTAACCAGCCGTTTGGGGTTTATTAATCCAGGGTTGACCCATAACCATATAACATCCATAACACTTGTTATGAGTGGATAAGATGGCGGCAGGAACAAAATATCTGATGGCTCGCCACGTGGCCGTGCTCAGACACAAAACACACGTGGCTTTCCGTGGGTCACTGGAGAGAATTTGAGCATGGGTGTGTCTAAAAAGGGGGGATCAAACGGCCATAGCTGACTGGCAACCGGCAACTCTATTTGGTTGGTATCAAACATCCTTAAAAAAGGTGTCCATTCTTACATTCATTACTCCCTGGGACCCACAGATTTTGGTGTTCTGAGTGCTATATGGGGTTGTCGGAAAACAGGGTACCCCGAGTACCCCCAAATCCCGAGGTGAATCATGATTTTCCCCATTCAATTACCCTCTGGCAATTTAACGTGGCTATTGGAAATGGCCATAGAAATAGTTGATTTACGTATTCAAAATGGTGATTTTCCATAGTTATGTTAGTTGAACTATGGAAAATCACCATGCTATTGATGGGTAAATCAACTATAAATGGCCATTTTCAAGTTCGCAAACTGTTAGTTTACCAGGCCGGGTACCACTTTAAAGATGCTCATATTGGTGTTCATATGTCCCAGTCCCATGAATTTCTGCCACTCATCCACCCTCTGGTGGTCAAACGTGGCTGACAAATCCCCCATGAAGTATTGGATTCCATTTATAGATTAGATTATAGATTATATATAGATTATGAAAAAAATATCACATTTAGGATTACATTATATTACATTTGTAGATGATATAGATTATGTCTTCCTTTTTCCACATTTATAGAATACCAGGGAAGTCTATTATAGATTATTAGTTGTCCATGGACACTGAAAAATGAGGATGTGACCATTCGCATGGAGAGCGACCTGTCAATGGAGGTGCACTGAGTAACGATGGTCAGATCATGGGAGAGCAACATTTGAACACGGTGGTTTTTTAAACCTGGTGAAAAATGGAAAGAATACTGGGTAATAGTGGTGAATTATACGGTATAAGCAACAAGAATGGATGAAGAATGGAGAATTGGAAGCTTCGAAGTGCAGTGAACTGTTCGTGAACTGGTTGGTGGATCGATTTTACCCATACTTATTTGGAGTTACCATCTGGTTATGACTAACAGTTTGCCATGGAAAATCACCATGCTATTAGTAGGTAAACTTAGGTAAACCATCTATTTCAATGGGCCATCTATACAATGGCGAACTGTGAGTCATAACTAGAGGGTTAGTTTTCCAAGAAACATGGGGCTTTAGTTCGTCGTGCTGTGCTGATCTTCTACGGTTCCGAAATGGGTGCCTTATTTTTGAGATATGAGGATGACAGGCAAACGGATCACATTTTAAGAGTGCATCTCAGACTATTCAGAGTTCCTGCATGTTTTTTTTTTGTTCTTCTTTTGCACTTGACAACGTGGCAGTGTTTTTCTTTTATTCTGTCCTGACAGTTTTTGACGTGGCGTGGCAGATGCGCACTTTCAAAGCACCCTGTGCTGCGGACCATCAACAACAGGGGAAAACCTGCCCTGTGCACGGGTGATTCAATGCTGGATCATGATGATAGATGTGTACTGATTGTTGTGAAGATTTTCACTCTCTAAATATACCAATTTTTTTTGCGTAACCAAAACTGCAGCTGTGTCACCCATTTCAACTGGTTTTCTTTGGTTCAAATAGCTTCATATCATTTATATACGATCATCAAATCATATGAAATCACATGAAATCATATCAAATCATATGAACACATATCAAATCAAATCAAATCTTTGTTGGTCTTCTCCGCGAGTCACCACGCCTCATTGCTGTCAGGCTGCGCAGCAGCTTCGAAGCCTGCAAGCTTGGAGGCTGCGGCTGCGGCTGGGGACTGACATGTGGACGTTCACGCAAGATTTGGATATTGCAAAGTAGGGATATGGTATACATGAAGATCTAAATGTAAGATCAACAGATACTATATACGTATATATATACAATAAACATAAGATAAAATAACAATAAATAAACACGTCAGTAAGTAAATAGATATATAATATAAATAAATAAACAAATGAATGAATGAATGAATGAATGAATCTATATCTATCTCTCTCTCTATATATATAGATATATACATAAACAAATACACACATCCAAATAAACCAATAGATAAATATAATATATGTCCAGCAGGGATGGTGGTTATCCTTTGGTAGTGGGGAAGATTGGGCCTACCGCGAGGCCCCCTTGATAGAAGTTGGGTCGGTTGAAAGCTACCCATCGGGCTGCCATAGATCTACCCTTTTGTTGAAGACATGGTTCTGGAGTTCTGGATCCTGGTACCCTGCTGTCTCACATTCCAGACATGAAGAGAAGGGTCATGTTGGGGCGTGAATAAGAACCCAGGTTTTCGGCTACCCTCTAGTTATTTAGCATAGCTATGGATAATGGCCACTGAAAATCGATGATAAACACTATTTGTGATTTGCTGTTCTTATGGTGGTTTCCCATAGCAAACGGTTAAATCGCTTAAATATCTTAGAGTCTTAGAGGGAACTTAGCTGCGATTTGTTGTTGAACCGCCGTCCCACAAGATTGGCCTCAAACATGGGGATCTGTCTAGTGACAATGGAGGGCTAGAGGGTTGCACGTGTCAGACCCCTGAATGATGAGAGACCCCTAGCACCGTTTCCCGTTTCGGTGCCATACTGAGTGGTTACCTGATGTTGACTTGTAACCTCTTGTCAATGGTAATTCCAGGATCCTAAATTGGAGGTACTGTACCATATAAATTGGAGGTACTGTACCATATAAAGCCATATTTTGTGGGTATATTCCCTTACATAGGCCTTACATAGGCCTTATATCTTGTAAGAAAAACTTGGAAATTCCATCGATAGAAGTTGGATTCCAAGTTGGATCGTCTGGGCTCTAGAAATGGATGGCACCTTCTAGGAAGGATCCAGTCATGACATGTCATGACTGGATGATAGGATTATCCCATCCTGTAGGAATCACAGCCGATCTTGGGCTCCAAGATGGGCTCCAATTCCCCATGTATCCACCATGCTTTGAGATTGGGAGGTGTGAAAGATCTCCTTGTGGGAAGGGATTAATAAAATGATTAATCCATATTAATCCCATCCCCCTCGTCAACTTTAATAAAGCCACTAGATGAAACCATAAATATCCTCGATTGAAAACAATACAATACCACAATCCACTGTGCTTGCAGATCTGTGCAGCAGTCCGTTTCTGCTTGTCCTTAGGGCAAAATCGAAGCTGCTCCAAAAAACCGTTTCCTCAGACTTGGTTTAATTGAAAGCGGTTTAAAGGTTTCAACCCCCCAACCTCCATCGCCAATATGAAAATCAAGTCATTGATTCATGATGTCATGGCCAGGGATGAGATCCTGGCCACTCTGGAAGCCGCTCCACTACTTGGTTTGGTCCCTCGCGGACAGCTTCATGCGTGGCTGGCATCGGTGCAGCAGCATGGAATGACGCCAGAGATCCTGCAGCTACTGCAGGAGGGCTTGGATGTGCCTCGGCAGCCGAAGTCCGACCAGGTGGGGGTCCGCAAAGTGAGTTAGTTGGTTCATACCATGAACATTAACTAGAACCGAACTTCGTTACCCAGAAACACTCCCATTACATCATATTACATCCACAAGAACTCAATGAGCCCAAATGAAAGAAAGAAAGAAAGTTCCACAAGTCTTCAAGGCTTCAGTGATTACCATCTGGTTATTTAACAGTTTGCCATGGAAAATCACCATTGTTAATAGGTAAACCATCTATTTCTATGGGCAAACTAAACACGGCTATGTTAGTCATAACCAGAGGGTACAAATGATTGCTACAAGGTGAGGCCCCTGTTTTCTATAGCTATGTTGACGCCAATAAGTTGTCTAACGTTTGGCTTGAGAAAGGGAGGATATAACAGTACGGATAATGGTGTTTTTTTACCAGCAAACATAGCAATTTTCATAGTTCTTTCGACAACTCTTGCAGGAGTAATCCCCCCAAATAATACTTTATTGATCAAATAACTTTCTGCTTAGTAGGGACTGGAGGAATGGGATATAGGGGAATGGGATGATTATAAATAGTTATGGATTGGAACATTCCCGAAAATTCCCTACGTAAAACGCACCAGGAAGACAAAGAACACTTTTTTAATCTCCCCAAATATTAGTGAGGCTTTATTGATCAAATATACAGGGCGGTGCCCCATAGTTAGCTAAGTTGGTTTATAACTTCACTTTCACTCGGGTTTGTGGGGGCCCCATGTCTATAGTTCATGGGGATTGTAAACGAACTTACATAACTGTGGGTACCAGCCTGTGTGTATGTATATATTCACATATTATATATACATTCATATCCAGCATCATTAGTCTATTTTGGATCATTGATAGTTTATTAGGGAGTCTTCCCTACTATCCCCCTCTGGTTATTTAACATAGCCATGGAAAATGGCCCATAGAAATAGAAGGTTTACCGGTTTGCCTATTAATAGCATGGTGGATCTTTCCATGCGAACTCTTAGTCATAACCAGAGGGTACATACCCTCTGGTAAACAAACAGTTTGCTGTTGAAGCCATGGCCCAGTCGAAATAGTAGATTTAACCAGCTTTTTTTCGCATGGTGTTTTCCAGTTGATCCCAGCAGAACTCCAGCTCCAAGTCCCAAGGCTTGGGTCGACTTCAGCGACATCAACTTCGAAGCCCAGCTGCTCTCCGTGGAGATCGCCTTCGGCGAAGCCTTAGACGCCAGCCGTTGCCTCCTGGCCCTGCGCAGCTGCGCGCCCGACGCCGGCCTTGCGCACGGAAGTTCCGGGCACGGTGGACGGAGTGCCACGGGACGTCGCGAGCTCGGAGAAGGGGATGGTGGCTGCTGTTGAACCAATGGGTGATGATTGTAGGGAGCTATACTATCTGATATATATATAGATATGATATGTGTGTATGTATATATATATATAGATAGATAGATAGATAGATAGATAGATAGAGAGAGAGAGAGAATATCTAAAGACCTTTTGATTGTTGATCTGAGGCAGCTATACTATTCAACGTCTTCCAAGAATGGGGTGATCACGACCCATGAAGTGGGAATATCCTTCTTAGCTAACCAGTATAAACATAAAGGGATGGCAGAGGGCTTTGAATAATCCTCATGTGGTACAGACCAAAGAAACCACATCCAAAGAAACCACATCAAGATTTACAATGTATAGCATGCGTATGTATTTGTATGTCATTGTATGTGTATGTAGCTACCTATGTAATTAAATGAGTAGTATGGAAATGGGACTCCCATCATTAAGGGTTTATATAATTCCACCGACAAACATCACCAATTTGTAGATACCACCAGGAAAATCACAAAGCCATCATAAATCCCTACAAGCTGCCCCATAGTTTGCGCTTCGTTGGTTTATCACCTTAGAACTTGCTGAATTCTATGGATTAACAAAACCACTTGCTATGTTTTATGAAAATTTTATTCATCAACATTCACATCACTTTTTTTGATCCCTTCCCAGCCGCGACAGCGGCTCCAGGCTTCTTGCTCCAGCTGGAGGATGACGACCGGGTGCTGCAGACCGTGCTGCAACTCTTCCTGCAGCAGGGGCCGAAGCGCCTGCCGCGCCCCTCGGAGGTGCTCTTCTGCGACGACAAAGTGCCGTTGGCCGAAGTCCAGGCGTCCCCAAGCAGGGCGGCCCTTTCTGGGCCCTTTCTGGGTCGCTGCTGTGTTTGGTGAAGTGTTTGGTGAAGCTTTGGGTTGAAAGGGGATAGAACATGATAGAACTATATATATATACATATATACACTTCATGATATTTCATGGTGTGAATCTAAACATGTCTAAACCAACAGCCCCAACAAGCATAACTCGGCCTCACCTTGTAGGACGCAGACGGTCTTGGTGGTTTGGACACTATGATGCACAAGATTTTACCATGGGGATGTCAAAAAGTGCAGTTTGGTTCAAGAAACTGTTAAAGAACTAATACCTTTGCTTGGTTTCGTGGCTTGATGCTTCAAATCAATGTGTCTCTGCCAAGCGGTCAAAGTGACACTTTTTCTCTTCCACAGTCCTACAGAGTAGGGTACTTGCGGGTTCTGGCACAGAAATCATTTCGACGTGGCTTCTTAAGGCTTGTGGCTGCAGACCATAGCGTGGTGGATCCTACAAAGTCTCTGCAGGATGCAGGACTTGAAGATGGAGACCACCTGACAGCTATTGTCCTAGAGGCAAAGGTAGCGGCAACAAAACGCGCTTTCGCATTGTTTTGCCCTGGAGGTGACCGGGTTGTGACTTGGGGCGATCGCATTTATGGTGGTGACAGCTCTGAAGTCCAAGATCAGCTCAAATTCGTCCAGCAGGTTCAGGCAAGTGTAAACGCATTTGCTGCTATCCTGGCAGATGGGTCCGTTGTGACTTGGGGCAATTCCTGTGGTGGTGGTGACAGCTCTGAAGTCCAGGATCGGCTCAAGGGTGTCCAACAGGTTCAAGCAGCCTATGGCGCATTTGCTGCGATCCTGGCAGGTGAGTCGGTTGTGACTTGGGGCGACCCAGACTGCGGAGGTGACAGCTCTGCAGTCCAGGATAAGCTCAAGAGCGTCCAACAGGTTCAAGCAACC
>Ga0126342_10001393_pt1 | contig 33797 bp, 29 predicted proteins | sample Cyp1metagenome_FD_92528 | JGI IMG/M metagenome (GOLD analysis project Ga0126342, IMG submission 92528) | Coral microbial communities from Lord Howe Island, Old Settlement Bay, Australia - Cyphastrea 1 metagenome | ecosystem: Host-associated > Invertebrates > Cnidaria > Coral ...
ACAGCTCTTTCAGACACAACTTAGTCATACGCAACTCTTTCACATACAACTCTTGGACACACAGCTCTTTCAGACACAACTTAGTCATACGCAACTCTTTCACATACAACTCTTGGACACACAACTCTTTCAGACACAACTTAGTCATACGCAACTCCTTCACATACAACTCTTGACACACAGCTCTTTCAGACACAACTTAGTCATACGCAACTCTTTCACATACAACTCTTGGACACACAGCTCTTTCAGACACAACTTAGTCATACGCAACTCCTTCACATACAACTCTTGACACACAGCTCTTTCAGACACAACTTAGTCACACGCAACTCTTCAAATAAAACTTTGTCACGCACAACTCTTTCACACACACAACTTTGTCACACGCACAACCCTTTCACAAACAACTCTTTAACACACAATTCTTTCACAAACAACTTTGTCGCACACAACTCTTTCACACACACACACAACTTTTTCACACGCACCTTTGTCACACCCAACTCTTCAAATACAATTGTGTCACATACCTTTCTTTCACGCACAACTCTTCCACGCACAACTCTTTCTCATACAACTTTGTCACACACACACACAAGTTTGTCACACACACACAGTGCTTTCACGCACAACTCTCTCGCATACAACTCGTACCTCTTTTTGCTTATCGATCCTCCGCCATCTCCTTTGTCCTTTCTGCTTTCCCCGTGCCGCTTCAACCACTGTTTCTGATTATAGGAAGAAATTGACTTGAGGAGTTATCCGGTCCTTAATTTGTGAAGTACAAACAAGCGCGGAAAAAACACATTTCAAGAGAGACTGTTCAATTCAGGATAAGTTACACATATGTCTCAAGATGCTTCAATAGTTCACCCAGCATTGTTTTCCAAAAGCTTGGCGATGCTTTGCATGTTTTTGCCAGTGAAACAGATCTATGGCCGTAAATCGGCCCAACATCTCGATTTCAAATTTCTAAAGGGATAGGCTGCAATCACAGCCAGTGCCAACCACTTTGAAACTTGATCACTGATAACTTGATCCCATTGAAAAAATCCAGTGCTTCCGGGATTCCCATTGATATATATTGATATCATGGATTCCCGATGATTCCCGTGCTTCACAGTGGGAGCTTCGTGATGATCTCCTTCAGGTCAGCGTCACTGTGCAGGTCGCTGATAGCACCGGCAGCGGGGCTGCCGTGAGACGACCCGGAACGATGGGAACGCGCCTGACTAACGTGGCCATCATGTGAATAATGCGAATGGTGAATTGGCAAGCTATGCAAAGTTTTGAGGTTTGACTCGGTCAAGTTGGCATGGTCCCTATCTGGAGTATGAGGGGTAAGATGAATGACCATGGTTCCGATACAGGATTCCAAATCCACGTCGTATTCGATGGTCACAAATGCTTTCGCCTCACTGATCCCCAACAAATTGAAGGTCACACTTGCCAGACCGTTGTCTTTGGGATCTTTCGGATGTTTGGCTTGCGATTCATCGAAAGCATGCGAAGCAAACCAATTCCCCAAGCGCTGCAACTGTGAGTTGAGCCATGGTCGCGAGTCGTGGCTTGCAAGGTCCGAAATGCTATCCAGGACTACGTCGCCCAACGGTTGGCACAGTCGCTGCAGTGCGCTATTCATCATGAGAAGGTCAAATGTGTACACGTCATACATCGCAATCAGATTCTCGCCTTTCTCGCCTGTCATTGGATAGGTTGGAGCCAGCAAGACTGGGGTCACTCCGGTACGTTCGAAGGGTTCCAAGTCTTGCATCTCTCGGAGGCCCACGAGAAAGCACCTCTCATTGGCCAAATTCTTGAACTGCGCACAGAAGAGCTCCACTTTCACACGATTAAAATCGGAGTCCAACATGTCGGCATTCAATGCCACCACTGAGACGTTCTCGGAATCTGAACGGAAAACTTGCTCAGAAATTCGTTGTTTGTCTTCTTCGACAAAGAAGTCGAGCAAGGATTTCCCCGACAAACCACCAGCTTTTGATGCGGTTTGCAGAAGCATTGATGCGAGTTGGCTTGAATCTTGAGTGAGACTCAAGGCGTGATCTACCTCTATCACCGCATCATAACATGCAGTCAGGAGAGAGGAGACCGCGCCCAGTTCCACCGTCCTCTTTTGCAAGTCCACCCTGAGAACCACATTCTCACGCACCAGCCGTCTCACTGCAATGATGCCAACAAACATCATCAGAAATATGGGAATGAGATTATGGGCACCATAGAGTTTTCCTGGAGGATCTTCTTGTGACCTGGAGAGTTGAATTGCTTGGAGCAAGTGGACTAGGACGCAAAACGCCACGCAGCCAATCCGTTTGGCTAGCACTCCATACAAGAAACGTCCTGCGAACGCGAAGGGGACCACTTCTCGGACATCTACTTCTGGTAGTTCGACCAAAGTGGCGGCATCCAAGCTCAGCATCACTGCCACGTACCAAACATCGTGGCTGCTTGGATTGATGAGGCGAGGGAATGAAAACAACAACAGCCCAAGAGTGGCCCCCACAAGATGAGTGAGACCATACGGGTACGATACACCGGCCTGTTGCAGGATCAGGCGAAACATGGTGAAGACAAAGATGAAGTTCATTAGTCTTCGAGCCCAGAGGCATCGCATCTCATCGAGTTCAGGACTATCTCTGCCGTGGCGATACTTCCACCAGCTTTGGATTTCCTTGTGGCACTTGGAGACCCAAGTGGCCAGAGTCACAGAGAAAAAGGAGAGGGACGCTGATCGAAGGCATCGAAGGAAGGAGACCAACAGAAAGATGAGCTTCAAAAGAGTGGCCGCTTGGAGCACCAAGGTGCCATAGCGCAACACGGAAGGATCCATGGCATCCATTCTGAGAATTCGGAAAATCTAAGGGTTCCTTCAATGGCAACTACAACAAGGACTCTTTTAAACAGCTGTGAGTCTGTGAGCCCTTGAGCACAAAATAGGGGTCGATCCACACGGTCCCCAAAATTGCATCGGACACTCAAAAGGCAAAGAGTTTGTGGTTGGACGCTGTTGTCATCTGGCAGATGAGATTTCTGGCATTTTCTGGAGCTGTCCACTGTGGCTGTGAGAGTATGTGTCCAAATTGGGGCACCAATGGCGCAAAATCGTTCCCCTTTAAATACTGAACCACCTATTTTGTGTGTCAAAATCAATTTTCCATAATTTTCCGGAAAACATCATTTTCTGTCATAAATACTCCATGAGTCAATTTTCCCATATCCAACGTGGGAATAGTCTTCCCCAAAAGAAAGTGCATGGATGACTGGCACCACGGCCAAATTTCTCGTCCCAACGCATCGAGAAGCTCTGGTTGAAGTTGGCACCGAAGGTGATATGCTTCAGCCCTGGGATCACCAAGGATCAAACCATCTTTGCTGCTGGTTGATCCCGAAAAGGAATCGAAGAAATGAGTATAGTTGAAACATGTTGAAACCACCAGAGTGGCAAAATCCATGGCGGAAAGCAAGTCGTCAGGGACGAGTATAGGTAATCCGTATCCGTATTATCGATTCTTAGCCACAAGCACGTCCATTCCACGCAAAATGTCTCACCTATGATTCTTAGCCACCCACGTAGGTATGCAAAACCAGTGAGAAAGATGTGCAACCACCAACCTATGAATGCATATGCCGTTTCTTGTCAAATTTTAAAGACTTTCCAGACACTTTACCAAACTTCCAACCAGACTCCCAGAGGCTATTGATCCAACCCTCTCAGAATTCCAAGGATCCTTTGGGAAAACGCACGTTCTTCAAACTCTGATTGAAGTTGTAGCTGAACGTCAGACTTTGCCTTGGAGCTGGAAATCAACTACAATTTTCTTGAGATGGGGCATGGCTCTCAACAAAAGGGTACCTGACCCATCAATTTAGGCATTGTTTTTCTGAACGACAATCTAGTATTGGAATAAATCATGTTAACCCCTCACGAAACGATAGATGACAACGCCAACTGGCAGCCGCAGTCCATTGCGGTGAACACCAAATCAAAAATGGTGGCGAATCACTGCATGGAAACTAGTATAGAATCATATAGAATCCCAAAATCAACCATTTTTTAAATGAATATAGAGCCATCTTCCAATGATTTTTCTCCACGTTCTTTCAGCACCATGATCTCCTGGGTGAAGCAAACCCAGCAACCCAAACTGGTGGACAGCCAGCTGAAGCAAACATGTTTCTCAATTCTCAAAATCCGGGATAGACATGGAAGATCAACTTGTGGCTGCACGAATCCATTTGGGAGTATGGTTTTGAAAAAATGAGATTGGAATATGATGCCTAACAGTTAGTGTTGCAATTGACTGCCATTGAATTCCTAACTGTTTATTGGCTTCTCCGAAAAACACCAGGATCTGACCCGTGATGCCACGCTGCAAATTCTTTGGGAAGACAACGTGCTTCAAGCCTCATTAGGCACTTGGATCAAACTGAAGATAGTGAATGGAAATGCAATGTGTATATATCGTTATATATCTATATATAATCGCATCATATATGTTTGTACAAACAAAATTGTTTCAAGTTTCAACCCATCGCAGAAGTATGAGTCAGTTGAGACCATCAGAAAGTAAGGAATCTTTGAAACCACTATGCTGATTTATTAAACATGGATCTCTTTTACGTAAGGGTTAAAACTTGTCAAACCTTCCCAGGGGTTGAATACGGACTACATGCGTTAAATCTACCCATCATCATTTCATTATTCGACAGGTTTGTTGCAAAGATGCCCCTGGTCCCAATTTCAATCGACAGGCTGATGCTTTCCATGAAATCAGGTGGTTATGCTGTCTACCTGCCACTGATACATACATCCATGTATGGCCACTTTACTGGGTTTACCAACAACTTGTGAAGATCTTTGTTTAGAAAGCAAAGAGATTCAGCCAGCAGGGATATAGGTGGAAACCGCATAGGTCATGTGCAGCTTCGACCAGTCGCCAAGTCTTGGGTGTACCCATCGAAAACCTCTGATGGAGCACCAAAACACAATCGCATTTCTTGGAACTTATTTCGATCACCTCCCCACATCGAAAAACATTTTTTTTCTTCTGCAAATATCAGGGTCATCTGGAAAACTTTACGGGATACACATCCAGTTTTTTTGCATCAAAACCATGGTTTTTATGGTTTTTGCTGCCAAACCACCAGAAACCGATGGGAGTCCTGATCCAAACGGTCCAAGTGACTTCGATCGAAGTGCTCAAAGACCACACGCTCCACGGTGCCTGAGATGCGCACCTGATTCCTCAGCAATGTCAGGGGAGACAGCTTGACATGGGGATTTAAAACCATTTAAAACCACTGGATTTTAGGTAACTTGAAATAACCATGGCAATTTATCGTGAAATATAGTGACTAAATCAATAACCATGGCAATTCATAGTGGAATAATGAGACCATTCTGCTTGTGATTCGTTGCTAGGGCCGCACCGGAGGCGCACTTGCCGATGAGATCAGTCATGTCATATTCGACTGGAACCGCCAGCAGACCTGGATGCCTCAACCCGAACTCCGTATCCTTTGGTATCCTTTGGCTGTACGCACCAGCCCCATGACATCTTCACGACGGCTCAATAATTCGCATCTTCACCGGGATTCAATTTGTTGCTTGAAAAAATCCAATTTCTCAATGTCAAACCATGCTAAATCCTGTTCAAACAAACCCATGATCTTATGGCCCCCATGGTTTCCCTTGGTAACTCCCCCACCTCAAAATGTCACCTTCCTTGCAAGCCCTGTTTGTTAGTGTGGGATCCACCAAAACAACCTGCTGATAGCCCCCCTTAAGGGTTGATCATTGGGGGTTTCATCCCAGCGAGAATTCATCCAAGTATCATCCCCACACACCAATAGTAATGATATCCAAATATATAAAGAGTTCATACTTTGCTAGTTGTAATATCCCAACAATATGTATAATTCTGCAACACATATTGGTTGATCGACGGTTTCTCGTAATTGATTTCATCTTTGTCAAACCCCAACAAATAAAAATGGAATCTGAAAGATGAGGTCTCGGTTAGATGACAACTCACTACTGCATATGGCGCAACTCTTGGGTTCTGTTAAATGATAACTGGGAACAACAAGCGTATATCCCGATAGTAGCAATTATCGAATCATTTCCCTACTCATATCATCATTATCTGCTTGGTGGTTTCAACCCCCTCTGAAAAATATGCTCGTCAGTTGGGATGGTTATTCCCAATATATGGAAAGATATGGAAAGTCAACAAATTCCATGGTTCCAAACCACCAACCAGTTATATGGTTTTTCCAATCATACATTACCCCCAAGTGGTTCTACCAAATACATGAACCCCCCCAAAAGATGCCGAACAGTGTTTCCAGGATGTTAGTTCGACATGTTCGATGATGTTTCCTCCATATTTTCCAGGTTTCCAACTGTTGGGCATTTTTTTGGGGGGTTGCTATATGGGATCACCATACATATGGGTTTGTCTGAAAATAGGGTATATTCCAAATGAAATAGCCATTTAATAGGGATAATGATCATTAACCATTGGGTTTAGGGGTACACTATTTTCAGACACACTCATATTGTGTCAAATTCTCCCAGAATCCACCAATAAACCAAGCATCAGGATGGTTTCCAGCTGCCTCCCTTCGTAGTACACCGCTGTCAGCCCCTCCAGTCCTTCGTCGCTTCCGCAACCGTCGCTCCAAATGCCGGCGGCGCGACATTTCAAGGTTTTCCAAGCGGTGGACCTGGGCTGGCCATGGCGATGTGTGGGTATCAGATTGGATGGGAAACCAACATGTTTTAAAACATGTTCGCCCCAACCCGGACGTTGCTTCATGAGGGATCAAAATTCGCCACGGATTTCTGGAACAACGAAACCTATCCAACCAGGTTTCTGCTGGTTTGGTCAACATGTTCCGGGCAACTGCCCTGCCGCCCAGTGGCATATTGGCCCTGGCAAAAACATAGTTGACCACTGGCGAGTCTCGCAGACCTGCCGATGTCCGATGTGGAGGTGATTTCTACAGCATGTTTTTTTCCAAGATGGGTTTACTCAAAAAATGTGCATAATCATAGTATAATCCCAAGATGGGAGGCAGTTTCAATAGCCAATCCTCTTAATCGTGACACATTTCTGTCAAAAAGCCGAATTCGACTCACAATCGACGGAATATCGAGTATCTGCCCAGTCTCTCGGCATGCGTTTTTATCCTCTACTCACCGTCCATAGTCGGCAAGCAAACATGGGTAGAGGAAGGACGGCAATCGATCCCCACCTTGAAACTTCGAAATTGAACAGGGTAATTTTTCACTTTCAGAAAGTCATCATCATCATCATCATCATCACCATCATCATCATCATCATCACCATCCTCGTCATCCTCATCATCATCATCCTCCTCCTCCTCATCATCATCATCATCATTCTTTACTATTATTATCACGTACTTATACTTATTATCATCGCTATTATTATGTAACACCATTGTCCTCAACATCCAATTGCAAGGCTTCCGTGTTCGTCTCTCCCTGCCTTCCTCTTTCAATGTTTTGGTCAACGAAATCTTCTGATCTTTCCACAGCAGCCACAAAGCCTTGGTCAGTGCAGTACTCATTGTTCACCTTTAAACATTCAAGCGCCCAGCCGGCCAACAGTCTGCAGTTCGAGGAATTTGGCACACGGAAAGCTCCGAAAAGGACGCGTAAAGTAAATGAATGTGGGTTATGGGAGATTATGACAGCCAAGCATGCAAGAAATTAGATCAACCCAACATGCTTTCTTACTGCTACCCTATCTTTGCTGATCTAACAACGGCTTGTACATGCATCTTCCAACCCTTTTTCTCGGATGGATTCCAGTCTTGGATAAACATCTTCCAACCAGTTCCAGCGAGTTTCCAGATTCCATGTTGGTTTCCTGGAGAAGGCACCTATATCCCAGTTTTCGCCGGGACACTGCACCACGTTTGGATGGTAGGTATCCTCTCACCAGTTCCTCAAGAGCCATCGATGAAGACTGGACCCTAGAAACTACCCTCTGGTAATTTAACATAACTATTGAAAATCACCATTTTTAATGGGTAAATCAACTATAAATGGCAATTTTCAATAGTTATGTTAGTTTACCAGAGGGTACATCCTGTTACACTGTGATGATGACTTTTGGATCTTGATATGCGACATGGATCGTTGTCTAGTTGGCTGGATAATTAACGTCTTGTCAATTCTAATTTTCACGCTGCTGTTCTGTTGGCTGCATCCACATTTGGGCCTGAGTTCAGATATGTTGAGATATCCAGATACCCTCTTGCACGTCAGAAACGTTACATAGATAAGATTTATAGCAGGATGTTCCTGATGTTCCCAGCCCTCTGGATGTTTTTTTTGACCCACACCAGGTTTGTGGGGGGCTGGTGGGTTAACTCCCATTGCACCCCTCAACAATAACAAACCCTCTGGATGGCTCTCAAAATGCATCGCCCTGACGGAGAAGCACAGATATCAAATTGGAATCACCAACCCAATGGGAGCGGATATGGATTACTCAAGATACCAATTTGATAGAGTATTAAGTCTCAAGATACCAATTTGCTTGTCTTGGTCAATTCTGCTGTTTGTATCTTGTCATTTTTGGCCTACAATTATTTTGTACCAGCCAGTTTCTACATTTCTTTCCACTGAAAAATGCTATATAAAAATTGGCGAGACAATGTGCAATATTTTCCTCCCATTGAACAATCTTTCCTCTTCGTTCTCTACCCATCACATCCTCATTTATGCGCTTAAACTCATCAGAATGAGTGTTTTCCAAAGAAAATTGGCGCCAAGTTTCCAACAAGTCCTTTCCAGAGATGCTTTCAGAGACACCTGAACTGCAACCCACATGGCAGGAACATGTTATATGGCTATGAGTCAAAACCCTGGAACCCTAGTGAACACCAAAATTGCGGGCATAAATCGGTGTTGATCAATCCACAAAATATGGTATAATAATAATCTGACTAATCGGTTTGATCCATCCCCGCGGTGGCATAAACTTTGATAAACTTTAAACAAAGGGGACTGGTTTACCAAAACATGGTGTAATCAACAAGTGCGGTTCTTGAAAGTGTCTTGATGACCAAAAGATTGGCTGGTTTTCCGGCCAAAAAAAATCATATCAGGGAATTTATCAGTAGCTCCCATTTTAAGCATCCCTACATCAGGATCTCCCAACCAATTTGGACTGCAGACCGTGCACCTCAAACTGATGCCCACATGAAATTGACAATGAAACATAATGAAACCCTGATTCATTTTTTTTGCAACATTTTTGGATTTTAAATCGCCAGTTCCAAGCAAGATCTTGCAGGTGCAACTATTGGTGGCAACCAAAACTGCCCATCCCGCAACATCATTGCTTCTTGAAGTAGCTTGATTCCCTGATTTGCTACATCATGCTGGGTGTCACTGGGTGTTTGGACTTAGATCAAAAACTGACATCCATAAATCCCAGCATTTATGGTGTGAGAACCAGAAGATTCCATGGCTTTTGATCCAGACCCTTTCCCATTTGTCGTCCCAGCCACGCAGATTGAAGTCATAGCCATGGACACCACCTAGAACAGTCAGCATCCCTAGTGGAGTTGGGTCTACCTTTAGGGATGATTAAAGCTATCCTCAAACAGGGTGAAATCTGGGGATAGTTTATTAGTGTGGATCCCACAGTCACATTGCGGGACTTTTGTGTTCTCAAGTTCCAAACCCAGGTAAAACAGGTCGATAGAATCAACAAACAAAGGTGGTTTCGATCCAAACATGAGAAACATTGGCACAATCACGCAACACAGGAGATACCTTGCACAACACATGCCTGAAGTCACCAACAAAAACAGCCTTCTTTCAGTTTCCATCCAATTCTAATGCCCAAACCTACTGGTATCTAGGATACCTAGGTTGATTGGGGTTCGCACCCACAGCTGGGGCACATCGTTGTAGATCTGCATTGGGGAGTGTGAACAGCTGATGATCTCCCTTTGGCTGACGGAGAGGAAACAGAGCATTAACATCACCACTAAATGGGAATAACACCACTAAAAATGGTGATGTTAGTACTATATTCCCATATTTAAATGGACTATGGTGGAAAGTACCAACTCATTCTTTCTTCATCTTTATTCTCCAGTGGGAATGCCGTCTGCCGATTCAATTTCTTGAATTGGTACACCCATGGAACAAAGTGACAGTATCGTGATAATAATTTAGTCAACACATTTTCCATCATTTTCCCTCGCTCCTGGGTCAGAGTTTCTTTCATGGCTTGTGGCGGGAGGTATGGTCATCTCAATGTATGGACATGTCAAAAAATACTTTCCCAACATCTGCAAAATAGGAGGCAAAGAATGGTAGAGGTATCCCTCATCTTTGGACAGAAGCATATCACCAACCAGCTCAAGGTTCCTAATGACTCCCTTTTGAATTATTTTCGGGTAATCACATCATCAAACCGACTATTTCAGGACCATTGCACATAATGTTTAAACCAATTCCAAAATACCTGGAACATGAAAACGCACCCGAATCTGATTTCAGATTAACAACTTCATGCTTTCACCTCTGAACAATCACATATTTTCTTTCCTCAGAAGGTGGACAACCCCCCCATGGAATGTTGTGCTTTTCGGATCAAAGCAGCTGTTTTTTTGATGGATGCAAATGTGAACCCATTCACTTCACCAAACACCCCCCTGTCTGGTGTCGCTGAGCCACAAATCTGCAACTCCAAGAAATCACCCTTCGCCACCGCGGGGTATTGCGTGCGGTGCGGCCGTGGCAAGCCCATGGTGTGGTCAGGAGTGGAGATGTTGCTACGGAGAAAAACAACGAGTTGCCAACACATATCTATGTTTTTTCAATATGTCACGCAAAAAAATATTCTTTTCCAATAGATCTTTGATGAATTCCTCAGATTTATATTTTGTGGGATTTCATGATTTCTAATCTCAACTCATCAACGGCAGCGGTTTAGAGTTTAGACCTCAGCTTGTCCGAAAAATCCTCTGACTTCTGGTGAGTCAGCACTGGCGCTCTTTCGGCGCTCGGCGAAATGGCTGCAGGGAGTGGCCTACAAAAAGATGATGGACCCAACAGTCAATGATCAATGGAGGTTTCCTAAAATAGGGCTTCCCCAAAAACAAAAAAGGTCATTATCAATGGGAAAACCAATGGTTTGGGAGTGCTTGGGAGTGCATTTCTTTTGGTTTGGGGGGTACCAATATTTTAGGAAACCTCCGTATGGGTACATAGCCCAGCAATGCCCAGTAGTAATGATAATCAATGATCGCGAATTCAAAGAATCTCTCAATCATAAAATTCAAATAATAAGCGGGGGTAACCGATCAGCAATGATAATATTGATCAAGAATCATCAAATGGCTTACCAGAAATGGGTGTACACCATCCTGACTTGAAAAATTATCAGTAAACCCACATTGTACATGTCACATTGCTATCTTTTCATGCAAATGGCATTCTTCTGGATAGCTTTCCGCGTTGTGCGTATTTGGGGAGTACTTCAAATGACTTTTAATAAATGCATTCCGATTTCAAGGGGCCAGGTGATCAACCTTTTCATCGGTGAACACCCTGAAAACATCATGGAAAATTTCCATCGGATTACACCAATGACAACAAAGGACATCTTGAATCCCATCTGAAAAAAATGGTATATTTCATTGAGCTGTTCAATATATCCAGGTTCGACCCGTACCGCCATGCCAATGTCCTTGGTGTTTACTTTTTTTTTTGTGGTTTCTATGACATTTGTTCCCACTGTGACTTCCAAGGGCGCCCCAAAAAACTGGCATGTTGCAGGTACTGTATCTCCTGGGGAACCACTTTGATGCTGGATCCATAATGCCATAGTCATCGCCCCCAATTATCAATGATAATAGGGGACCATGAAATGAATCACGCTGTAAATCGGTGCATACCCAATCTCATAATCACGACTATCAGGGATCATGAAACTGTCTCATTTATGGTTCCCTCACTACCCCCTATTAATACTTCATCAAACCCATTGATTCATTGATATTGAGTTAGTGATATCCAACCCCCATATGGTTGAATCCTGGTTTTCGAACCAACGTAGCTGCTACTTCTGGATGTAACCCTCCCCCTAACAACCAATGGGTCTACTGGTTCGTCACGTGACAGTGAAAGTTGCTACCCACCAATATGGGGTTCTTTATGTTCAGCGATTTTCAACTTCCCATCATTGTTGCTTTTTTCTCTATTCATTCCGAATATCACAGGGAATATCATCATAGTAGTATAAGTAATATACCATCATGGGGAAGAATATACAACAAATCTGCATCTTTTTGCCAAATATTTGTTGTTGATTCCTTGTCTGAAAAGCCCACGAGCTCCCACTGGTGTGACCTGTGCAGCACCTGTTGGCGTTAAGGTGGATGGCATTGCAGGACCTCAGATCATATGGAGATGGAAACGTGGAGGTTTCCTAGGATGGGGGTACCTCTAAATCATCCATTTTTGTTGGCGATTTTCCATGATAAACCATCCATAATCTGGGGGTTGCCCATTTATGGAACCCCCATTTGAGACTTGATTCCGGGGCAATATTAAGACCAGGAACTTTGCTAAAAGGCCTGGTAGTCCTGGAAAAAGCTACTCATATCTACTCATTGCACCACGGACAAGTCCATGTGAAATAGACGAAACCGGGACTTCGAAGATTTTACCATTTTATACAAAACTGGGAGTTGAATTTCACAAATTGCGAGTCTTGTTGGAAACATCGACATCATCTTTCAACCCTAGATTTCTAGCTTTGATACCATTCCTCTAGGCAAACTACAAAATAACAAACTTAAACATTTTATTATTCGAACATAAGTATAGATCAGAGTGTGTCTGTAAAACATACTAACCATATAAAACCACTAATTCTATGGGTTTCCCCTTCTTTCTATCATCATTCACCAGCAGTTTCTGCAGCCCAACTCAGCAGCCCCAGCCGATACTGGGCTGCACCATGGGTGCAGCCGCCATTCCTGGAATCATCGCCATGGCGCCTACGCTCTGCAGATGGGATTTAAGCAGTGAAGATGGTGATTTGTAGTTCCCACAAATGGAGAACAGATGGAGATTCGGCAATTAAAGATTGGGATCTAAGCATGCAATTTCAGATTTCAGTGGCAAACGCGGGGATTTTCAACAGCAAAATCAACGGATTGGAAACTGTGCAGAAATATGATGTTCCTTCAGCCAATTAAATATACCCCATGCGTGGGAATTCTTTACCACAAGATTTGATCGCGGAGTCACAACATCATATATCAAAAATCGGAAATGTGGTGAACTTTATGAAACTACGCTGGCCATCATGAGTAGATGGGTGAAAAGGGGGTCAGCGCAGCTTCCTACCAGCTGCCGCTTGCCTCAAGCCTTCGGGCTCTGGTCACCTGGCCGTGGCTTCATGGATGGTGTGACTACGACCAAAACCGTGGTTTTTCTGAAGCTCAAAGCTCGCACCCTGCGATGCTTTGTCGTAAATTTAGCCACCGGTATTGACATGGATCCCCAAGACTTGGAAGGTGAGGATACACACCCAAGAGAACACGGAACGCCAAAATGGGGTTTCAAACTAGCTTAGCCCAAGATACAATGGTTCATATAGGATCATATTATCATTTTCATTCATTTTCCCTATAGGTTCACTCATTAACCATGACCATAAATTGAAGTTTTCTGCCATTTTTTGGCAACCCCTGGTTACTCGCCTCTTCGGCTTTGGCGGCACCACGCCACGCCCGGCTGGAGAGCCGAAACTGCCGATTTTCCGCGGCAAAGCCATGGGTTTTCCCAACATCTTTGTTGATCTACCGCAATAGAAATCATCCCCAATCCCAATTTTTTATGGTAAAAAAAAGATGGTATCCAAATTTTTGACCCCATACCTGGGAAAATGCACCATTCAGCAGGAGGTCATATTTTGAATCCCAAGAGTGGAACATGTATCAACCGCTGTTGAGTGTGTCAAAAAGTTGGGGATACCCAAACCATGAGCGTTCCTAAGTAATATCACCAAAACAAGCCATTAAACCATCTTCAATGATTTTTGGGGTCGTGCATTTTGGACACACCCCGTGCATCATTCGAAACTCCTGAATGAAAGCTGCACGAAATAGCACAAGTACGGAGTGTTGGGTAGAACACATACATCGCCGGCAACGCCAACCCCCATATAAAAACGCATTCCCAAAGCCATGTTTTCTTTTTTCCCCAAAGACAGAAAACCCACAGAATTCCTTGATCCAGTGAATGTTTACGACTATCCAGCCTGATTGGCATTGCTGAGTATGGACAAACAAATTTCCATATACATGGAAACATCAAGATACCTATCCATCTGTCCTTGTACAAACGTAATCATGATATGCCTGGGATAAGGCCACTTTTATGTACCAACAATAATTCATAGTGAGATCTTGACCCGTTTGTTCACATTGACCACCAAACATATCATTCCCCTCAACCTCGCATGTTTGCCTTGGTACATCAAAGGAACCAAGACCCACGAAACATTGTAGCATTTGTTTTCACCTTCAGCTTCAACAACTTTCATTGGCTGCTTTGAAACTGAACTACCTCTCAGAATCAAAGATCTTGACTGCCTGGCAGAGGTGTTCTGACACTCCCCGTTTTCTTTATTCCAAAGGGAATGGTTCGATTTTATCAAAACGCAAGATGGGATAGACTCAAAAAAGGTGACCTTCAAATCTGCAAATCCCAGGATCGCTTGGCCCCTATGTAAAGGCTCAACTCTCCATGATGGTTTGATTAAAATGCATATAACTTCAAAATTCAGCATCGAACCGTTGAAAGTTCAAACAAATCAGGGCTATCCAATGACGAATGGGCATGAACGGGCCATATATGGAGTTGACCTAACTCTCACTCTATCAATCGATGAACCTATACGACACATACTCGCATGCAAATCCCAAGCATCGCTTGATCTTGTGGGTCTGCAAATTCGAAACATCTCCTATGAAAAGACTCAACTTTCCATCCATGACGGTGTGTTTCAGAATGGATCTAGCTTAGCTAGCTTCAAAATTCAGCATGCAAACTGTGAAAATCATTCGAACTATCCAATGACAGATGGGCCAGATATGATACATATCTGGGTCAGCTGACCCTGGTTTTCACGCTACTTCTGGATGTCGACCTCAACCTACGAGTATCAGCCAATGGGCCTATAGGTATTGACACATACTCGCATCCCCTGCAAACCCATCAAACACCCATATCATGCAATAACAATGTGGTAAACCCTATCACAATCCAAGACAAAAATACTCACAATTTTACAACTTTCAACTTACATGCCAGGGCCAAGTTGGGTTTCCACACATTCAGACTCACCACTTCCCATATTTCCAAAGCCCACCCACTGCAAAAATACTATCACTATTAACCCTTTATCCTTTCATATCAATGGTTTCACTTTCCATATTTCCTGATTTGGTGTTCAGTATGGGCTCATGAAACACCTGTTTCCCCTGTCTTTACACACCATGGCCGTGTCATTTGGCTTCATTCGATTGCAATTCATATTCCCCATCATTGATGTTTTTTTTTCTCCGTTCATTCCGAATATAAGCTCCGCCACTTTTTGCCCAAAATTTGTTGATGATAGCCGCGTTCCTCGTCTTTTCCCGACTTTTCCCACTACCAGGCGTGACCTGTGCAGCACCTGTTGACGTCACGGTGGATGGCATTGCCCGACCTGGTCAGGCCCCGAAGCGTGGTACGAAATGTCTGGGTGGGGATGGGGCAAACTATCACTAGGCATCACTATGCGTCACTTTGCTGTACATGTATATTGTATATGTATATTGTATATGTGTATTTATATGTATATGTATATATATATATATAGCGACATAAAACCATAAATTCCATAAATGCATATGATTCTACACATACACAAGATGGGAGTATGTGAATACAGTGGTTTGCGTCCGAAAAAATACGGTACCTCCCAAACCTCTTGGTGCACCATAATTTGCAGCCCAAACATCATGGATCGGTCGGAGCAGCTGATTGACTCCAGTTGGTGGTAGGATGGAAAATGAGACATGTTTAAAACCACCAACCGACAATGAATTGGGGCCTCTATTATCCCAGGGATTGTCAAATACAGTAGATGTATGGATTCCGACAGGCTGGGGTCAACAATTGCACGACATGACTGGTTTTCACTCAAGATGAAGCTCTGGTGGCAACTTATATTCGTACAGGCCGCCTATATTTCCTCTGTCCCCCTTCCTCATGCTCACATACAACGATCTGTCCTGAACCAGAATTGCTGAAGGGTGCAATTCGCCCGGGCACTCCAAGACTTCCGTGAAAGTTTCGTCACCGGGACGGGTGGCCAACACCTTTCTCTGATTGTAGTCGGCCACATAGACTGTTCCGCCTTCGGTAACAAACAAGTCCCAAAGGTCTGGTTCGTGCTCGGCTGGGACTTCTCCCACCACAACAGGTTCGAAGGACTCGGCTGGGTTGAAGCGTAGAATGCGGTTATTGTTTCTATCAAGGACATAGATCACCTCGTCCTTCGTCACAAACATAGCAGTGGAGTGGAACCGTAGGTTTTCCGGAAGACTCTCAAGGGTCATGACTGTCTGGAGCCTGGAGCCTTCAAACTTCTGCAGAGCTTCGTCGGTCAGCACGTACAGCACGCCGTTGGGCGAGCAACATAAACGGCCGCCAAGTGGCAACTCGTCAAGCACTATGCGTCCAACTCCATTGTGGAAGCTAACCAGCCTCTCATTGGCAAAATCGGCTGCGAAAATCTCCCCGGTGGGTGAGATGGAGAGGTCGTTGAAGTCATAATCCCTTGCCACGTCATCGATTCCAGTCACTCTGGCGCCTTCACCCAGAAGTTGTCGCACCTGGGTCGATGGCTCACCAGGCTTCCAAGAAAAGACCTCATTCCCATTGTCAAAGCCCAGTGCATAAATGGAACCTTCGTGCCAGCACAACGCAAAAAACGGTGCGGGAAGCACTTGTTGCCCTGAAAATTCAGTGCTGGCACCCAAATCTGGTGACCAATGCTGTAAGCAACGCCTCTTTGGCCGAAAGCTCTGTTGACTTTGGCTTCTTTTTCGGCATTGAGCTTGCAAAGCGTCTTTGACTTTTCGGTGCAGGTGGTCACCATTGAGACCAGGGACAGGCAAACTACCAAGACGAAGTAGATTTTCGATAGAAATTGATTTGAAATCCACAAGTGGCAGAAGCGCACCAAGCAAAGCCTCTCTGTCCTTGGAGATCTTGAGCCAGTTAAACACACCTTTCAAAACCACCTCTTCCCGAGACACACCCAAATCTTCTCTCTCCAAAATCCGGGCAAGCTGACCAGAATCGAGCTGTCCAAAGTCTGGGTGCTGGCTGCAAGTCTCAAACTCCTCCGCGACCTTCTCTTCACATGCAGCCTTCAGAGCATGGAGGCCATGTGCTTCTTGCAAGATCTGCAGGGCAGAATTGCTATTCAAAGAAGGGCGGAAGCCTGCCTCAATCGCACCTGCTAGCTTTGGCAAGTCGTAGGCCTCCGCCAGTCGTAGGAGTTCAACACCAGCTTCCAGATTCACTTCAGGTTGCCCACCGTAGACGTAGTCAAGCAAGGCAGACACTGCTGTTTTAGAAGCAGCGATTTCCACTGGCTGTCCTCGTTGCACCCGGTCTGCTTCCAGAAAGGATCCGCTAAGCAGATTCTTAAAGAACTTGCTGGCTGCAGATAGCAGGGCTGCATGGGCACGATGTTCTGCACCGTCCCTGCTCTTCAACACAACATCGCAAAGATGGTCTTCCATCCAGAATTCTCGAAACTGCTTCACGATGCCAACTTGGTGCTGGACCAGGTCCGAGTGTTGAATCTTAACAGCTGCCATGGCGCGAGAATTCACCAGGTAGCTATTCCACCCGACGAAGCCTAAACCTAGAGTTTCTGCCTATGTTTATCGTGAACCCTTGCTTTATGAGTGTGTTGGGGGCACGAACTACCGCGCTGATCTTCCAAAGCGCCTTCTGTCTGATGGAAGTTGGGGACAACCTTTGAACATTGGAAAAGCATACAAGCAACACGCTTCTAGACTTGCCGATCGTGGCCTGAACAATCAACGAAGATGGACGAACAAGGAAAACAATTTTTCACGCATTCTGAGATACAAAGATATGGGGATGGAAAAGTTACTGTAGAAACTATTGACACCACTAGGCATTTTGAGCACAACCATTGAATTTCACAAGTTGTGAGTCTTGTTGGAAACATCAACATCATCTTCCAACCACAGATTTTCGAGCTTTGATGCCATTTATCTACGACAACAAATCACAAACTCAAACATATGACAACAACTTTAAGTATAGATCAAACTGTATCTGTAAAAAGTGTTAAACCATTATTTTTATTGGTTTCCCCTTCTTTCTATCATCATTTCCCACCAGTTATTGCCAGCTGTCGCCCAACTCAGCAGCCCCGGCCGATACCGGGCACCATAGATGCAGCCACCATTCCTGGAAGCATCGCCATAGCGCCTCCGCTCTGCAGAATTTCACCCGGAAGACTTCAGCAAATTGAGATTTGATCCGTTTTAGGGAATTTTGACAGAATTAAAATGGGGATGAACGGATGAACATTTTTGTTCTTTTTGAATCCTCGTCAGATTGGGAGTCCCACAGAAACGCAGAACAAAAATGGGGGTTTGACCATATCAGATGGTGATTTATGCAAGAATAAATGATCTAAGCAGCGAAGATGGGGATTTCAATGATCTTCAGCCAAATTTTGATTTAGAGGAACATCTACAGGAAACCATGGATCTCTCACATCAAGCCCGTGGTTTCCTGTCATTTTTCCCTTCAATTCTGTTACAGAAAAGGCGCAACACCAGCTGTCATATGAAAAGGTGGCCAACAATCAATGGGCCTAGGGCCTATTCATGAGCACTGTGGTCAGTTCCCCAACTTCCCAAAAAATCCCTAGGGTGCAAAATTGGCTACTCCATCATGGATACTGTTACTAAGAAATACCAAAATGGTGGTTTCCTGGACTTCAATTTTTGAACACCTCGAATGAATTTTGCTGTCCGGATTGATAGTCAGGAATCACTTCCCCATCTCCCCAGATGTTTTGATGGGTCCTCAAGACTTTTGATGGGTCCTCAAGACTTTAGAACGTGAGGATACACATCCACACCCAGGAAACTAACACCCAAAATGCGTGGGGTTCAAAGTCGGCTGCTCCATGGTTTTTCTGAACCTAAAAAGTTTGCATCCTGCCATGCTTTGTCACAAGTTGGGGTATGATTTCTTCAATTTTGAAGATGTCGCAAACGAGGTAAGACAGAACAGAAACTAATGCAAAGCACCAAAATGGGTGTCTGAAAATAGGGACCGCCACAAAAACAAGTTCATCTTAGTTCATCATCACTGTCCTCAACATGGCCATAATTTGGTGTAGTGACCTCCAAGACTCCCAAGACTTGGAACGTGATCCACACCGAAACAAACAGAGGTTTCACCAAATAACATGACTTCGTTTGAGAATTTTATCATAGGGTAATTACCACATTCCCCATTTTCTGGTTAATCTGGTTATTACCCTATTCTGATAATGTATTTACCCATAATCAGACAAGTTAAAAAAAAACATCATTTTCCCATTGGTTTCTCCAAAATCGTCATGACTTGGGATAGCTCCAGCTGGTGGCCTCGATGACGAAACGCTCAAAAAAGCCATGGCTGGTTTTCCCCTCTAAAGTGGGATTTCTGCATCAATTCCTTGGGGAAACCCATTGATTTCCATATCTAGATGTCAATCAAAGGGGAACTGAGATCATGCTACATGCCAAATTATTTCCTGGAACCTTTTCCTGGTGAAATGCAGGGCATCCAATTTTAACCCACACCTGGGAACATATTCCATTCCAGGATCAGGTAACCATTGCGGATATCATCTCTGTTACTCATGTGCAAGCGTTTCTTGAATTTCAAGACTGGAACATGTACTAACCCATGTTGAGTGTGCCGACGCGTTCGGGAAACTCATCCGTTGCTATTCCCAAAAGAATCATTTATTTAATAAAGAGTCTTCGATGATTTTTTTGTTCCACATTTTAGGCAAACGTTGTATATCTTTCGGACTTGCTCCAAATGGGAGCTGCACAAAACAGCACAAACACCCAGCCTTCAGTGGAAAAAAACACATTGCTGGCATCGAAAACCCATATCACATGTCCAAAAACCATGTGGTTGCTGCTGAGCAAACAAAACGGAAAGGGTCTCTTGAAACCTCAGAAACTCCTTGATCCGATGCTTGGAAAATTGGTGGCCTTTCCAGCCGATACTGGCCTACAGATATCATCATGAGATGTCTGAAATAAGGCCGCTTTTATATACTAACCAGCGTTCATAGTGAGGTCTTGATGAGATTACTAAAATCCACCACCTCAAGAAAAATACCTTGGCACATCAAAGGAACGAAGACCCACGAAACGTTGCATTTTTTTGAGCTTCAACAGCTTTCATTGGCTGTTTTTTTTGAAACCGACCTACCTCTCAGAATCAAAGATGGCCCTGGAAACTCCAGAATCTGTGGATCAACCCAAATAAACATGGAAATTTACAGCAAAAGTTTACTGGATTAGTCATGATTTTCCCTCTCTAAATGGTATTTCCAGGAAAATCTATCCAGAAATCGTTTCCATTGCCATCCATGTTTACTGGAAGCAAACACGTGGATGGATGCTTTCCACCCTCCGCGCGTGGACTGAAACATTCCACACGCGCTGCACCAGTGTTGGAAACTTGGGACCTACCAGATTTGCCAAATCTCAAAGTAGCTTGGGACACACATTCCCCATGTTCAGAACGGCTCGCAAGCTGTTTTTCAGTTTTTCATGTTGATTCTATCGGATATTTTTGGGTGGCCAAACATGGCCAGAAAATCGGTGATTTCTTCAGAGAACTTCGGAGCCAAGTTCTTCTTCCAACTCCTCAGCTGGGGATCTGAATCGGATCTTCACAATGGCATGAAACATGATACGTTTTGTTGGAAAATCATCCTATTATACACACATATAGGAAACACATATATATATATATTATAAAAAACCAGAAATGATTTACCACACATTATCAAATAAGCCATATGATTTGCAATCAACAATCACGCATTTACAATGGAAAGCCAAAACTCAGAGGTCAAGAAACTGCACCCACACTGGCCACCATGCATCCCAGGATTGTCAACAAACAGCCTGTGCTGGTGATAAATCCATGGTTGTTGGCTGTATCTCATCTGTCTGGTGGTTGGTAGTAGTTGGTAGGTTGGATCTATGATATCACAAATGAGAATCTCCTATCTGCTGGTCATTCCGGTTTCATAATGGATGAACTCCTGCGCAACATCTCACATTGAACCTCAAGGCCCCAATCCATATGTGGAAAATCAAGCCACCCAAATGTATCAGCTTCAGTAGACAAAATCAGAAAACTGTCCGTTGAATCCAACATTTTCAGTGTGCATCCACCACCTTCATTGCCATCATATCCAACATCATTGCCATTATATCCCAGCAGAATCTTTGTTCCCATGACATCCCATATCCCCCCAAGAATAGTCGGTGATGACCCTATAAAAGTCCTTAAAATATCCCAAACCAATTGACATATTGGGTTATATTGGGTGATGGATCAATAACTTAATCTTGTAATCCCAAAATCCTAGAAACATCCTATAAAAATCCTATAAAATTCCTATAGAAATCCTATAACAATCCTACAAACATCCTATAAAAACCCTACAAGAATCATATACACATATTTGCGCAAAGACTCGTTTTTTTTGGGTGAATGGAGCAACGAAATAATCCGACACCCAGTCCTGTAGCACCTTTAAGGTTTCGCCGGGCCTTGGAAGTGGTGGCCAGGAATCCTCACAGTTTTCTAGGGATTTAAGGATGGATAGATGATATCATTAATAGTTTTAATCATCATTAATAATCCCATTAATAATATATAGTATTATTAATGATAGCCCATTAATAATACAGCTTCTCAGTTTTAGGGATAGTTTTAGGGATAGATCATAGATGTTCTAATTTTTATGGTTTCTTTGGAAAAAAAACCCTTGAAACCACCAGCTGAAACTTGGCAGTGATTTGGAATGGTAATTCTCAGACTGTTCCTAAGGGATGGATGTTCCTAAGGGAATTCACCAATTGTCAGCGACATTAAATAAAGGGACACGATGCAGGCAACTTTTACTTCAGGGAACCTCACAGTCAGCTGTCAGTGATTTTTTTCAACCTTCGGATGCTTCCCAATTTCGTGGCTGAAAGCTTGAACATGGGCTTTTGAATGTTCATTTTGCTTCCCCCCACAGCTTGGTTCCTGGCTCCTTTACGCCTGGCAGCAGGATTTTGTCCATCAGTACTTAAACAATCAGGAACTGATAACAGTCTGAAAGGACATCAGAATTTGAAAAACCCAGCTGATATCCTCATTTTTGCGCACATAGAATTCTCATCGAATCTCCTTTTTTCCCCAGATTCGCGCCTTGCACGGAATGCAACAACTCTGCCAAGGGCGCTCCCCTTGGCACCGGCTCCTGGAGCTGCTGAACCATCATTCGACTGGAAAAACTGAGGGCAAAGGAGTGATTGGAAAAACAAGTTGGAATAGAACAAAACTTATAACATGAAAAACCAAGGGTTCCAGCCTGGGACAATGCTGAAATCGCATGGTTCAGAATCAAACTATCAACCATGGAAGCCAAGGTTTCTCGAGGTAAAACATACAATCCATTACAATCCCATGGTTGTTGTGTGGGTACCCAATCGCAGGACATACCTACTGCAGATTTAGAAACCCGCTAATTGTTTTGTTGTCAGGTTCCATTTCAAACAGTGCTCATAATTCGGGGTTATCCTGCCAAGACTCATCTCTGTTGCATGGCTTTGGGCAAACCATAGTAACAATAACAACCATGATAATAATGATGTGATAATAACATACAATAACCATGGCTATTGATAACAACCATGGCTATCGATCATGATAATAATAATATATACATATATATATAGTAATCACCCCACAATAACCATCATCCAACCATGACCATCCCATTGATCTTCAACGGCCAACCTTGTGCGCTGGAGCCTTCCGAAGGTTCCGGGTGGCTCTTCGGCCTGCTCGTTGTGCCGGCATCGAACTTCACGATTTCCCCAGGCAGTGACATGGTCAAAACATGGTGTGCATGGTGTGTGGGGTATGGCCATTCATCCAGAATAGTGAACCACACATGCCAAAAAATGAATCTCTATTAATGGATTGATGCCCATCCCACAATGAATGGCCTAATCTAAATCCATCTAACTTGACCATACAGATTCTATGCCCAATTGCATCCCCAATCATTCCGTAAATTTTCACTTTCTAGTATGTATTTTATCATCCCAAACCAGATTTATGATTTAAACTAAACGATATTTAAGTCACTTTGGGGAGGATTTTCCATTTGCTTTCCCCATCAGTTGGTGCCTCGACCTTTGGCGATGTGCTCAAGGCGCCTGTCAGAAGATGTCGGTTCCGGTGATAAAGCTAGGAATTTTCTACATGGTTTTACACTACACTAGGTGTGTATAGATGATGATAGCATATGATAGCATATGATAGCTACTTGAAACCATAAGCTGCTGAATGTTATTGAATGGATTGTTGATTTAGTTGATCTACAATATAGGGAATTCAACAACATCAAGTTATTTCATTAGAATATACTGGAATCAAAACGGGTGGATGACTACTTGACTAACAGTGCCAGCACGAGTCCCCAATCAACCTCTAACACTACTTAAGTAATGCGCATGGTCAATTGCGCATTCTTGAGACACCATCCACTTTTCAATGCTTTGCAGACCTCACAGAAAACAAACATCGTAGGTCTCTCCCCACCCTTAAAAACAACACTTCCAAAGATCCACATTCTTGCTGGGCAAATCCCCTTAAACTCTTCAATTTCTTGTTGGTATCAGTCCTCTTACAATCTCTATATGTTAATTGGCCACCTTTCAAAGTCTCAGCTACAAAGTCAAACCTCCATTCTGATGTTCATGGAAATCATCCCGCCTGCCAAGCAAGGGCTCCAGCAAGTTCAGGGTATTGGTGTCTGGCACCAAACCTCGAAGGCAACCTGGTTGCCTGGTTATTTGGTTGCTTCCTAACAGAATACCAACAGGTGGAAAAAATGAAAAACATTGTGGAAACTGGGAAGCTAAATAACCAGGTTTTCTATTGTTTTAGCATCATGGTTACCCAAACATTACTATGGTGGGAAACAACGACAGAATTCTGGGGGAAAATGGGATTCAACCAAACAGGAAAAATGGGGCTGGAACAACATGGAAGAACTCATGGGATGTTAGAATAACATGTTCACAAACACCATGCGAAATCCTATTCGAGATCGTGCAAAATTCAAGGTTTTCAGAGTTAAATTAAACACTTGGGATTTTCCGCCATGGTTGAAGACGGTGGGGGGATATAAACTAACAATGATCCACTGGTTGGTTCAGCTACTTGGTACCCAAAAACATCAACATCCACCATTCTGAAGCATGTACTTGGATATATTTTTATAATCTACAAGAATTCCCAGTTGGATGCTTAAATGCTTAGCTACAAGAAGTGGCATTTTCAAACGAGAGGGATTACATAGGATTTGACCAATCACCTTTTGGGTTTCACCCGCAATACATTCGGATATTCACCTACGATAACAGGGTATGTTGGTGAACCAACACAACCTCTCTCTCTCTCTCTCTGAAAATGCATCCGGTACCGCAGTCACCTACACTCAATGGAAACTAACAAACTCCAAACTTTTGGACAAGCACAACATCACAATGACATCACAATGATGAGGAGTTTCTTTGAGCAACTTAGATTCCTGGAGGTACAGCCTGTGTACCCCGCTATGCCACTTTCCTGGGGCTCCCTGCCATCGGACATCATCTGCCTAGTGGCGTTTTCCAGGGTCATCCCATCCTCGACCCATTGGACATCACCAGAACTGCTGGCCATATCCTCATCTCGGGGAAAAAAGGGTGCAACAAACCCATCCTTCTCCTTCTCACTGGCTTAATCCACACAGTGATCAAACAAGATCAAACACCATTCATATCACTTTTGATGACCTTCCCATTTCCAATGTCTATAACTGGCCTACCTTTTTCCAATCACTGGCCCATGTTTTTCCAATTTCTCCATGATTTTCCCATGTGCTGCGCGCACCTCACGAGTTTCTCCGCCAGATCGCTACGATTCTCTACGGAACTCTTGGCGCAGGCCTCGCGACTGATCTGAGGCATTGGAGTTCAACAAATGGGGAAGGGAATCATCCCATATAGTTGGTTAATTAGAGATAGTTGGGGTTATAATTGGGGTTATATTAGGAATTGTAACAATAATTGGGGTTAATTGCTGTTATTGGGGATATAAGTTGTAATGATTGTAAACCCATCCCCAAAAAAAGGGGGATGGAATGGGTCAATCATGACATCTTTTATTTCATATAGTTCGATATTTTTGCGGCCATGAACTTTGAATGCACAAACATGTGCTGTCAGCTCGGCAGATCGTGGACGCCCAATAAGCCATGGAGATAGGGATCCCAGTGATGGGGTTATCCCAGCCGATTCGTGGGATGATCCTCCCACGTTAAACACGTTGAACACGCCATGATTCAATTGGGATGAGGATGCCCATGCTGGTTTATCTGGTTTGATTAGTTCTTTTTGTGCCAACACAATGATGTTTTCAGCAGCAATAGCCGGGCCGGGAGAGCTTTGTTTGGTGGTTGAGCCAGCCATGATATATGGACATAATGGGAAAGTAAAGAGACTACATGGCAAGCACAGAACTGGGTAAACATATTCTTGCTGGTGGCTTCATTCCCATAAGAATTTACACATGGTCAGTTGGAATCATTATTCCAACTGTGGTTGGTGGAAACACATACGAAACACACAACCACCATTAAGGTCAGATTTTGGTAGCTGCACTTTGACAATGGCTTCACCGCATGCGTCGTGGCGTAATTCTTGGTACTTGGGATCCCTTGGGTACTTTTTGACTGTTCCACTGACGGGTCATTAACCAAACCCATTTTCAGGGATCCAAGATATTCTTTGATCAGATTACATCACCGCACCTGATTTCGGTGGGTAAACCGGTAAACCATAGAATCCCCAGCTTGTTCCATTAATTCACATTAAATTCACATTAAATCCTCCAATTTCCTCAGGCTTTACGTTGGTTCTGGCCCACAGCATTATCGGCGAACGTCCAGCGGCCTTCAGAAGCTGAAGATACTCAGGCCTGACGAGGGGTCGGCGCTTAAAGAATTGAACCAGCTGGGGAGTGTTTTGCAGAGTTTTTCCGGTCTTTAGACATGATATAATCTAGTTTTGCTAAATCATCTAAATCTTCACTTTCTGATTCTTGTTTTGCTGGATACATACGTTTATTGTCTTGAACTTTTCTATAAATCACAATTCAGTTGCGCCACAAAGTTTTGCTCGACGAAAAGCAACACAACCAACCACTATATGTTGAACAAATGGCACACTTTTTTGTGGCGATTGGGTTCTCATTACTCGCATTCAGATGTGTACCAAAAACTACAGAACCAACTCAGCAGGCAGTTCGGCAGCTGTTGGGCTCCCAGCATCTGTCCATTCACCCCAACAGGGGCCAAGGATCAGACCATGGTTTAGCAAACTATCGGGAGATGGACATCCACATATGTGATGGGGCCCCCCAAAACAGCAAAGTTACCCCTCCACCACTCTACTGGTGATGAACTTTTCTATCTTCTTCAAATTACTATGAATGGTTAACATTACTCATTCTACAGATATCATCAATTTTCAGCCATTTGGGGGCCATGAAATAAATCAGCCCAAGTGGCGGTATGCCCAAGAGTAAACCACCACTATTGAGGATGGTGACTATTCTTGTGGATCCCCGATTAAATCTCATTTATGCAGCAAATCCCCAAGTTGACACTTCTATACCAACCCAAAAAAAACAGGCCATTCCACTATATCACCAGTATGTTCCTAGGGTTTTATTAAAATCAGCAGTTCCCATATTACCATAGTTAAAAGTCACTATATGAATAGTGGGTTTTCTAGTGGGAAAATCACTACTCCGACCAGACTGGCCTTTGGATTTTGACGCCCACCGACTCCGCCACATCAGCACCTCATGGGTGCTGCAGTGTCTCAGTTGTCTCTGCAAAGATACCATCGTAAATCATCGAACTACCCTCTGGTAATTTAACAGTTTGCCATTGAAAATGGCCATTGAAAATTGTGATTTTCCCAGTAGAGCCAACTATGACGAATACCGTCTATGGGGAAATACCGTCTCAGAGACGTCGGGGAAATTTGATTGGCATTTTAAATTTTACCCTCTGGTAAACATTCACATAACTATGGAAAATCACCATTTTTAATGGACAAACTCACTATAAATGGTGATTTTCCATAGTTTTTTGTATGTTTACTAGAGGGTAAATTACTGGAGGGTATCCCCATGAGCCAAACTTCTCCACCGCGCCATAGCCATAGCTGCGGCCCATGGCTCCCTGCATCGACTCGCTGCATGGATGTCGCCCCTGAGATTTCTCTGTGATGCTGAAGATGTTCCAATGGAAGATATCCCTATTGAAATCTCCAATAAAACAATACAACAATGTGGGATATCGAGATTTCACATGAATTTTCAATGGATGAATAGATCCCAATATTTTCATGACATATAGGATATGGGATATTGCAATGCATGGATATTTCATGGTGATATTGAAATTAAACTATCCACTATAAATATCAAATTTCCCTATCAGTGTCCATTAATATCCAAATTCGTATGGAAGATGAATATGTAAATACGGACATTCATGGATACTTTAACAGGGATATTGGATATTCATATCCGCTATTCGGGATATATATATATATAAGATAGATAGGGATTTTAGTGGCTCATGAGTCATGAGTGGATTGAGGCTTGTGTGGGCAGTATATGAGGGTTTTGGTTCGAACGGAGAGAGCACCCACACTGAGGTTTCAATGGATGGATGAATCACAAAACGTTCTTTTAACATCTCACTTGCAAGATTCTAGGATCCTGTAAATGCTGACAGGATGTCATGGGTTTGGCGATGTTTGAAACACATTTCACCAGAAACCCTATGGCAATATTAACCAATTCAATTTGGAATGATTAACGGCAAACTTTTGTATGTTAGCCAACATCAATCTGGATTCATTTGGCTTCACTGCGATACTTCACCAATCCGAAAACGTAGTTTCAAGTGCCTCCCTGTCCCATCGTTTGGTGGCAAAACTTTCTGTTTTGTGGTTTTAATCCGTTTACACATCTTTAAACCACCATTTGGGTGTGTCTGAAAATAGTGTACCCCTAAACCCAATGGTTAATGATCATTATCCCTATTAAATGGCTATAATTGGGAATATACCCTATTTTCAGACAAACCCATTTCTATGGGTTCTGATTGGCCAAACCCTTCCCAAACAGCCAGCGGATTTTGCTCCGCTGAAACTCGCCGATGGTCACACCATCTTTGGAAGTTCCTGGCGCGCCTGGGCTGTGCCCATGCAATTTTCCATGAAATTTTGATGAATTTGCAATGGAAACTTGTGTTTTATGATGTTTTGTTCCCTTCATCTTTCCATAGATTATCATTGATTCATTGATTGATTGATTGATTGATTGATTGATTGTCACATTGATGTTCACTTTTGTCAATGTTTCCCACAACCTCATAGCGCCAAGATTTGACACCCTACAGCACCATTGCAGATGGGTAGGGTTCACCCGGGGTTCAAAATCATCGGTTCTCCAAAATGAATGGTTGCATATGGAGAAAACAGGCGCATTCGAGCTCCATTTTAACCCATGATGGAACCAGATTTTTGGTGCATCATGGTGTATCTTTTTGGGTGTCAAACATGTCAAAAATAGCCAAGTTACATGGCGACGGCCAAAGGGCATTAACTCCGCATCACTTCCTTGGCATGCTGTGAATCTGTAGATATCGGCCAATGAAATCAGACATAGATGGCTGAGGATTGATTAATGTTAGGATACTTCAGGATGGATGTAACAATAACACCCTTTGATTAATCACAATATCCCATTGATTAATGAGGATTGTTACTAACAATATTCTGGTTATTGATGGATACAACCATAGATGAGACATTGATGGCTACATTCTGGTGCCATGGGAAGTTCCTTCTGGATTTTCTGGTGCCATCTTTGTCATCCCAATCTATGACCACGGCTCGGTGAAACATCCTGGATTCACCGATAACAAACTGGACACTTGCCATGGAATCTTGGAATTTCCCAATATTGTCATTTCATGTGAAGGACATCATCATCATCATCATCATCATCAATCATCATCAATCATCATCAGTCAGTTATACCCACTAAATTGGTATATGTAATCATCATATGTATATTTTTTCTACACATATACATGGGGATGGGTCAAAACCTTGTACCCCTGTAGTTCACATCAAAATAGCTGGGATTCATGGATGTTCATCCCACTAAAAATGTATCTATAGGTATTGACCCATACCCACATATCCATGATCCAAAGCATTGAGCTGTTCGACCAGCGTCTATAGAGCGCCTTGGGGTCGCCGTAGTAAAGACCTGCTCCGCTCTGCTCCGACCGGAGACGACCATCTACTGGTTGTATCCATCAATAACCATAAGGGTTGTTAGTAACAATAAATTAATGGGGATTGATCATTCACTACAGTAATAATTATTTATTACCCTCAAGTAGTGAAAGATGGCAATTGAAAATCTACTTCAAGTGGAGGTTCTAATGGGAAAATCAAGCAACTATGGGATGCTTTCCATTGCCATCTTTGAGTACCGGAGGGTAATTACTTGCGAATAATCATGAATTATCACTGATTAGGTTTCATCATTACATTCATTATCATCAATAGTTATGATTCATCAATAATGACTATCCTATTCAATTATTCTTCATTGCCAATCATCGATGACTTACTATCCATAAATGATTATTACTATTCATTACTAATAGTGACTATTCATCAATTATTATCCTAGAATAATATTCATTAATTAATATCCTATTCATTTATGATTCATAGATTATCATAGATTATCGTGAACTACACTAGTATCATCCTATAAATTCAATTATCATAGCCAATCATGGATTACCCCCTGGTAATTTAACACATCTAGTATTGAAACCCACCATGTTTAAGAGATATATCAGCTATGAATTGCCATTTTCAATAGTAAAACTATGCAAAACTGTTAGTTTACCAAAGGGTAATGGCTATTTTCATAGGATTCATAGGATTCATTCAGATCTCCTAGATCTCCCCATCCTGGCCTAGCGCTGAGATGCTCAACAAGGCGGCGCGCCAGAAGTTTCCGCCGCCGTTGAAGTCCGACAGCAGCCAGGAGAGGCCAATGGCCAGCCTTGATGGATGAAACCTGGAACATGTTGAAAGGTCTACTTATATCCTCAATTCAGCTTAAATCTTTGTTTTTTTTGTTTTTGTTTTTTTAAAGAATCTTTGATGGAGTTTGGACGTTTGATGGAGTTTGGATGGGTTGCAGGTGGGTTGAAATGGATTTTTGAACGGATTGTGCTGTGATGTGCTCTGTATGTAATTTTTCAGGACTTTTCAGCCGCATTCATCAAGCAAATGTTGGGACATTGTCTTTCCAACTGATTTCAACACGATAATCAAATAACTCCATATGGAGGTTTCTTAAAATGGGGGATCTCCAAGTCACCATGGCTTCACCATGGGTTTCAATGCTAAAATGGTCATCCATGACTCAGATCCTTTGGGGGTACCCCGGGTACCTCTATGACTTAGGTAAGCCCCATCAACTTGTAGAATTGGTGATCCAAACTGCCCGGACATCTCTGCATCGCTTTCTGATGTTTTCTATGCTGGTAGAGTTGAACATCAACGAGTCTGTTGAGATGGTCGATGCTCCAGGGAAGTGAACTCGTGTTAGCTCTGGCAATTCACTGGTTTTTGGTACCCGAATGGCAGCAACATCGAACTATCACTGGAGGAAATGCCACCAGAAAGCATCAAGCTGCCCACTGTGCCCAGCAGTTGAAAGCCCAGAGGTGGCTTCCGCCCCAGGACCTCAGGGAGGTCGATTATACGTCTTGGAGGAATCACTGCTGGGATGATTCTGGTTCACAAATCCTATGGTAATGTGAATTGCAATAATGTGGACACCAGCCAAGAACATTTGGATTCATAAGTGTAGGAAGTCAACATCGAATAGATTATCACCAGAAAAAAAAACCATGAAACTCAAACATTGTTGTAGCAGTATCAATATCAAGTAAGATTTGTTGTAAAACCATTGTTGGTGCAGCAACCAGTTTCAGGGGGTGATGGGTAAACACACCACTGAGATCTCCCCAGCTTGGATCCAAACCCAGTGCCATAAACCATTCTCAACTGGTTGGTGGTATACCTACCCATCTGAAAAATATGAAAGTCAGTTGGGATGATTATTCCCAATATACGTCATTCCCAATATGATGGGAAAGTCATTCAAAATTCCATGGTTCCAAACCACCAACCATTCCCCATATTTCCATAGATGGGTGGTATAAACAAACCATCCCAAATGGGACATCCGATAAATCCGATGAAATTTGTCGCCAAGTGACCGCGCCCATCAAGCTGTTGGTGATGATCTGGTGTGAGGCACCAACAAAAAGTCACAACAACAAATGGGCTCATCAGCATGTACCAGTTTTATTTGTTTGCGGCTGTCAAGATATAACATTAGGAATCACAGTAATGATCACAGTAGTAATAGTCTAGATCACAGTAATAGTAACATATAGCGATATAGTAACTATATCCTCCATTTACGGATGATTTTCCTATACCTATTAAACCTCTGTGTCTTCCAGGAGGTTCTCCAGGTCGCCGAGGAGCCAGGAGGTAGACTGGCAGGTTGTAGCCCTCCAAGGGCCGCTTCGTGCCCAACGTGGCCTGGCGACGGCTTGCAGCAACACTGGGGATATATCCCATTTGGGGGACAATAGAAATAATGGGCTATTTATAAAGACACATATATATATATATATATCCTCAATGGGATATTTGGATATATTATTATATAATGGGATTATCCAACTGGGCTATTATTATTCAGGGAATAATTTGGGATATCTTAAATGTATTTAAATATCGTAACACTCCAAAATTGGGTCGCTGGGTCTGAAATGTTGACCCATGACTACTGGTTGTTGTGAGCTGACCAATCGATGCAGGTTTTATCCAACGGCAATCGGCATATGAAAATAAGAATTGACACCTTCATATTGATCTAGCCCAACAAAAAGGGAACAACATCATGGCCAATGTTTGATACCTTCCAAACAAAGATGATGTCCAAAGGGATAATTTCTTCCATGTTTGGGTTCACACATCGATTCTTTTCTCAACGATGTCATAACTAATCATAACTAAGACAGGAAGTGCACGTGATATTTTGAAACCCGATGGTTGAACAACCACAAAACAGAACACTTCAGAGGCTCATCTTTCATCTTCCGCACCTCTGGGTCCCAAAAGAGGAATCTGGGTAAATGATAATATTTCACTAACCTGAATTAAGGCCCATTTGGGGTTAATATCCCTTATGAACTATGATTCCAGGGCTCGGTCGCAGTGAGGTCGTTGCCGAGGAACATAAAGCATCAGTGATGACAAGAAAGCCGACCTTGTCGACCCGAGGACCCGTTGGTTGGGAGGATCATCCCCAACGGGCTGGTGCAAACGGAATCACATATATATATATATATGTGTATCACATATATCCTGTGAATAAGTGATTTATCCCATATTTGTAGGTGATTTATCCAATTTATCCCTCATATTTATTTGTAGGTGATTTCCAGGTGTGCCAGAAGTCTGCTGAGTTCCATAGCCACACTGCCGAGCAACAGGTGTAGATGAAGATCGTGGGTTTGATTTCTCAACAACAAATGCGCAGATGACAAGGACGAACAGGCCTTGGAATGCTGGTCGATGGGTAGGTCCAGTTTCCAGTGCAAACCTCACACTGGGGATGGTTTATGGTTTCGGATTTACTACATAAGAATCCGAAATAAATATAATGGCGTATAATTTTGATGTGACCGATACAATGGTTTATGGTTTATCATTGTGTTGGTCACGTCAAACTTATATGCCGTTATACTCATTACATCACCATCATGGTTGGTAAACATCCCCATTCATGGGATATTGAATGTTGAATATGCATCCATATCTTCTGAATTTCCAAACATATCTTGATTCATTTCACTCAACATCAAACAACTCCCATCAATCCCATTGCTAAAATACTGGCAATGGGTCCAAACCCGAATACCTTTTGTTTTTAACATTAAAATCATCGGCATTTATGGATCTTCATGCCATTTCATTTATCTCCAAAAAATATGAAAATTACTTTACTTCGTGTGATCCCCACCATGACATTTATACATTTTCTTACTGGCAAATCTTCTGGCATTCTATCTGACATATCTTCTGACATTCTATTTGGCATTCTATCTGGC
>Ga0126342_10001394_pt1 | contig 33782 bp, 34 predicted proteins | sample Cyp1metagenome_FD_92528 | JGI IMG/M metagenome (GOLD analysis project Ga0126342, IMG submission 92528) | Coral microbial communities from Lord Howe Island, Old Settlement Bay, Australia - Cyphastrea 1 metagenome | ecosystem: Host-associated > Invertebrates > Cnidaria > Coral ...
ATATATAATATATATATATATATATATGTAATATATATATATATATATAATATATATATGTAATATATATATATATGTAATATATATATATATGTATGTCATATATGTAATATATATATATATATGTTATGTGCTCTATATATATATGTGCTATATGTAATATATATATATATATGTGATATATGTAATATATATATATATATTATATATGTAATATATATATATATGTGATATATGTAATATATATAATTATATGTGATATATGTAATATATATATATTATTATTCAACTATATGACCTCTCCTTTAGAGGTTTCTTTCTGCATGAACCTTTTTGGTCTTTGCTCATGAAATCTACACCATATGGCCGCACCGCCGCCCAAAAATCCCAGGGCCTCAGGAGGCTCGGTCATCCCCACCGGCTCAGCTGTATCTCACACATCAGCAGGAAAATCCAATGTCTCTATAAATCAAATCTGATAAATCTATAGGAAACTGGACTAGTAACACACTTAAATAAAGGTCTTTATCAAATAAAATCTCAGCTATGGATCAATATTTGGGGATAAATATGGATAAATCTATGGATAAATCATGATACCATGTGGGATTTCACGCTCACATTTTCCCATCGTCTGGGAATCACCTGATTTGCTCTCGTCAGTACCAAGCCAGCCTGTAACCATCACAATGCCGGTCGCCATAGTCAGGTCCCATTTTTCATCGCAAAAATCGCGGGCCAAGGGGCTGATGATGCTGATGGTATAAATGATGGTTTCTTGAAAAAATTGTCCATTAAACCCAACCATTGAAGTTGCAACATGTTGGTACTACACAAAAATTGCAAATTGGTCCATGGCCCATGGGTTCAGTACTCTCAGATCTTGCAGTCAAGTTGGAACACATGGCATTTGCTTTGGAATCTGCTTGTTCGTGAATTGGTTTCACTGATGGATTACAGTATCCATCCACAGTACAAGGATAGCAATCAAATGCCGAGAACATGGGCCATCCAGATCCTTTCATATCCTTTCACAAGATTGAGTCAGTGCTCAGCGGCACATATCACCCAATATGATCCAAGGCCGGGATGCTCATCCCCCTGTCCATCTCAGACGAATAGCTGTGGTTTTTGACCAATAACTGGCCAATAACTGACCACAGGTGGACCCAACAGCTGCGCATAAATGGGACATCAAACCAAATGACTAGCAAAGTATATATGTATGGAAAAGTTATGTCTGGGGCATTAGCACAGGCTGGCGTAGTACATCACTCTGCTTATGAACCCCTCCTTTTGACAGCCCCTGCTCTGCGCTGCTCATCTTTGTGAAACAAAACAGTCGAAGGGCTCGGTCAGAGGACACCTGCCGGAAAAGTCACAAGCTCCATGTTTCAGCTACACCAAACTGTCCGTGTATATGTTGAATTCCTGGATCAAGCATGGCATGCCAGAGGGGATTGGATGAAACCCATGACCTTCCTTTCAAAAGGAGGCAAGCCCAAAAATGTTTGCATATCTTTGTCTTGTCTGAGATTCCACACTGGCAGGCTCTTGGATATCACAGGTGAATGTGGTATTTTCCCCTGTCCTTGGCGCAGTTTCTTTGGCAACAGGATGCCCAAAATTGATAGCAGTCCCCTGGTATTGTGAGTGATCGGGTAGATCCGGATGTGTTTTTTTATTCTGATCCCTGGCTGGAAAATTGTTTCCAGGTCTGAATTGTCTTTGTGGTCATCCAAGATTTAAATTCAGATTTAACATATGGTGAATAAACCATTAACCACTATTAGCCACTATTAACATCTATTAACCACTATTAACCACTATTAACTAACCACCATTTTTAACATCATCTTGGTCGCCCATTTAAAAAGGCTCCACCGGTAAAGTGCCGAGATATGCCGAGTTTCCATCTCCACTGGTCCGCCACCAGCCGGGCCTTTTTTCGTGGCATGGGCCGGGCGGAAAAATGAGCAGAACACATATGATAAACCATGGGATTTCATAGGAAAACACAGGAAACACTAATATCAAAAAATGATGATAAACAATGATAAACTGATAAACCATGGGATTTGATTGGAACTTGTGCTTTCATCCATGGTTTCTCATGTTTTCTGCCATGACCGGATAAGCACCACACAGCGGGAATTTAACCGACTTTTGACTTCACCCTCCCACGACGCTTCAACGGCGCACGTTGTCATCATAGCCGCCAAAAAGAACGAAGGAGAAGTCAGAGATCCTGAAGAGAACAGCTGAGATTTGGATCTTTGATGATCTTTGATGATCGGAACGAATCGGAACGGCTCAACCCAACTTGGCATCCTTTGGTTCATTTTGGTTCCCATGACTTGGGGGGATGCTTATGCAAAAGCAGTCGGATACAAAAAGATGTTGAATTTATTTGAATTTGGGGGCAAGTCACTACATGTTTTTGCTCAGCCATAGCCACATGGATATGTGGCAGGTGACTTGGAACTCTAACCAAATGTTCTCAAAACTGGTCAAAAGTTGGGCATGTTCTGGCCATCTGAAATCTGGATTTGTCGTCAGCAAGCCAGGTCTGATATGCTGAGAGAATTACATATAATATATTATAGTTATAGTTATATATAATATTCATTCATCCAATATTATCTTCCAAGCAAAGGGCAACAATTGTCCAACATTCCACTCAGCTGCCGGCGTTGGAGCAATAACAGCACCAAACTGCGCGCATTCAGAGTGAAAACTGATGCCATCATGAAATGTCATGAAATGTCATAAAAAAATCAATATAAATATATGATATAATATATGATTATATGGGTCAAAATTGGGGGGGCAGAAAAATGTATGATTAATAAATGAACAAACCTGGCTCCCCTGGTCTAAAATTCTGACCCATGCCATGGCAATATGATAGAAGCGACGCTTAGCAAAACAGATTTGGATACTGGTTTCGAAATGAAATTGCCTATCAACTGCTAGACATGTGTGGCTATTTCGTTCTTGCACATACATACTCAGGTTGGTGGTTGAACAGCAGTGAGTTGCAATCTGCAAATGGAACTTGAGGCATGTTCTTCTTTCCTGCATTCGGCATGGAAACACACCAAAAGAATGTCAGCACTGTTCATTTCAATTGGTCCGAGGGTTTTCAGCCTAGGCCTAGTTGTTATACAGCCACTTTTTAGCACTTCCTGACGTGGATGAAGTGAAAAATCTCACAGCCATGCTTCACCGAAGGACCGACCTGCGCACGGGCAGAGAAGGGCGCACTGGGCGCCATCTGTGTCCATTGGCCCCAGTTCTGTAGGTCCTCAGAGGCACCAGCTGAAGCTCTGGGATCTGGGCATCCAGCAGTATCCAGCAGTATCCAGCAGTCTCCAGCAGTTGCACTTGATCCATACTTGATCCATCAAATCCTGATGACTTGTGAAACTGATGGATACAACTTGATGGATTTGATGGATTAGAAGGGAAACATCTACAGGAAAACATGTGTCTTTTGCATGCGTTTACCCAAAATCTTGGGGGCAGGGGTGCGTGCAGATTTTCCCTGAAACCATCTTAAACCAATCCAATGAATACAAATGGCGTGAAACTGATGGATCCTAAAGATATGAAACTGATGTACTCTGATGGACATTGATGCCATTCTAATCTTGCGCTTGATTCTGACGACACTCTTTGTGAGACAGCAAACCTGTTCTTCAAAGATATTCCCCAGCGAACCCTCCATGGCTTGACTCCTAAACTTTTTCACTCAGCATCCCAATCGTTTCCATTTGGAAATCGCCCAGGCCTTGTTGCCACACCAAATGTCATTCCGTGGGTTTGGTCGAACAGCTGGATCCTCCGTTTGGTATCCCAAGATGAAGGGTCTGTTCCAGGTCTGTTCCAAGTGCAATGAGCCATCCCTATGTCGACAAATGACTGACTGGTTGGTGGTTTCAACCCCTCTGAAAAATATTAGTCAATTGGGGTTACTATTCCCAATATATATATATATATATGTATATGGAAAAATAAAAAATGTTCCAAACCACCAACCAGCTGAGTTTGGAGTCAAGAAAATCTTGGTGTCCAAATGTTCTTTTCTGTCCTCCAAAGTCTCTGAAACACTCGCACATGTCCACCCTTTCTGGTAGAATGGGTCAAATCATTCAAGTCCTGCTCTTCAGCTCGAATGACCTCACCTGTCCAGTCGCGGCTAAAACTGTGATACAAATAGTATGACTATACATATATATATATATATAATATCATGCAATATGTATTATATACAGTACTCTTTTTAAACAAACAACGTATCTCACAACGCAGTTGTGATGATAAAATGAAGATGTAACATGATGTCACATGTACTCAAGCACAGATGTCACACATCCTTCCATCCATCTTCCTATGTCATGTATCTATTCAACTACTGGGGCTGCCACTGTTGAAAGGCTCACCTCCGAAGCCTCCCACAAGCAGCACCTCTCAGGGTGGAGAATAACCGTTGATTTCAACGAATCGTTGATTTGTTGATGTAGATAAATCATGATAAATCAGCTTAAAATGGGCATAAGTAAAGTATGTTTAATTGAAATCATAGTCTTTCTACCTTGTCAAATATATATAGTCGAAATGATTCAAAGTCAGATGTTTCCGTGGGATTCCATTGGTACCAATCATGGCTGATATGGGATGATGACGGATGATGGATGATGTAGGTGTGCGCATGCAAATGATTTAAGGGTATGACAGAAAATCGAGAAAATGTGGATAAATGTGGTCAAAAAAAACCCGAAATTGCAGTCTTGATATGGATTCACCATGACTAAGCACGCCCGGACCGTCTCCACTTCCCCATTGTCGCCAGCGAAGCCGACCTGCGATTACCATCCCCAGGCGTTGCTGTATGGATTTCCCCCCGTGAACATGGCCAATTTGAGGATATGATAGGATATGTTTATCTGAAATTTTCTGACAAATCCATATAACATCATATAACATCATATAACATCATATGATTGATAAGCCAACCCTTCAGGCCCCCAGCGCACCAAGCGATGACCATGTCTTGGAAGCCAGGAGGCTTGTGGGGTCAACTGGGTCCATACGCCCTGAGCGGATTTTCTCGCGGAAAATGACGGTTCAAGAAGCATCAACTATTTGGGGCTGCCCTGTTTCTTTAAAAACAAATACCAAATAAATTATTCGTCACTGTTGAGACTTAGCATTGGCCAGGGTTTCATTTTCTACTTTAATGATCTGTTTCTTTAGTGTAGGAATCTGTATGATCAATGGCAATGGACCCCTGAAGCCAGAGGGCTTAGCCGGTCTTCTTTGCCCCGCCTGCCATTGTGCAGTGCAAAACTCGCCAGCGTATTGCCAAAGCCTCATTCTAAAAAAGTGATCACAGGCAAAACTTTTGAGGTTTTGGTAGTTTTGATTTCTTAATTGCACATAATTGCACTGGTTGAATCAGTAGTCCCTTCCCCCTAATATGAAACACTCCCCATAGACAATGGTTTAGTAGGGGATTCACCCATATTTAAGCGACCATTTAGGGGATGTTTGATATTTACAAAGGGGAAGGGAATTCATTAGCAAGGGATGTTGTCTCTTGGTACTACATGCTACTCCCACATACTAGTTTCTAGTGCAAGAACAACTCTGGTTCTATTTGCTGGAACTGGGAAGTGACAAAAGTATACAACAGTGGCATTGGCTAAAATAATATGATTCCCAACACTGGTTGAAGGGAAGATTTACAGGATTTGTTGTCATAATATTGGGGAATTTGGGGGTTTCCTCCATGTTGAAGCCATGGTTTCCGGTGATGTTCATCCCCCTGCCGTCCCAGCAGCCAAACGTCATTGGTGTATCCCAACGCCGAGCGGCCTGCGCTGCAGCAGGGGGTCACTTTGGAACACCCAAAACCATCCCAGATCCTCCGTTGGCCTCCAGCCAGGATCACCTCAATGGGATTTGGTTGGGGAAAATGTTGGGTGTCAACACTTCAACTTGTGGTACACCGTCTACTATGTAACAACATCATCATACCCCAATTGCCAATGTCTTAAACCTAGCCTTTGAGGATGGTGTATACAAATTTATACAACCCAGTGGTGATTTTGATTGATTTTGGGTGTCCCCACGCCACTGCTGGTCCAAACTGCAGCTGCATCCTCCCTGGGTGCCCATGGTGCATCCCTTGGTGGCGTGACCAGAATTCGCCAGCCATGGCTTGAGGTGCCAATTAGAATACAAAATTTTTGACTCAAGAATACCTATAGAATATTAAGGTATATAAGGTTTATATACCTATACCAAATAAGTTTTGCATCTTGCAAACTGAGATTCAAACAAGAGTTGTGCCCACTGACCATAAATCGGAGAGTCTTGGCACCTCAGGAGAGGTGCTCAGCTGCTTGACGCGGTTGCTGTGATTTAAATATCCGCCCTGCCCCCCCGCCCTCCGGATGAGCAAGCACTATCTGAGCTCTTTTCAGCCTGTTTTTTCTGAGGAGGGCACTTGTAGCTACACTCCAGTCCAAACCTGCATCATGGTAAAAATCTTCAATCAACATATATCAACATTAAACCAGGGAAAAACCCATCCAAAATATGGGGATGGGTCAAAACCCTGGTACCCCTGTAGTTCACATCAAAATAGCTGGGATTTATGGATGTGAATAACCCACTAAAAATGGTATGTATAGGTACTGATCCATCCCCATATAGGTGTTCTATGGTCTTCTCCTATGGGAAACCGACCTGTCCTGGCAGCTTCCAGCGGTTGCATGTCCTCCAGAAGAGTGCACCGCCTGCTACGTCACCAAAACCGGGGATGTTGGAAGATTCCATGGAAACCATGGTCTCAATCCTAAACATCCCTCAACTTAGGGGTAAATATGGGTTAAATGATGATAAATTTCACCGCACTCCATAGCAACCGCCATCCACCTGCGAGTCCAGCGCCACACGTCGTTCAGGAGACCAGAATCACCTCCATCCGTCATTTTTTCGTCTGAAAACCATGGGAAAACCATGGGGAAACCATGGGGAAACCATGATTCAATGATTATCTGATTATCTTGTGATGTTCAGTGATTATCTATGATATCTATGATTATCTGATGTCTGAACCCCCCAAAGAAACTCGAGTTTGTTTGAGGTTCCATTTTTGATGGGTTGCAGTTGTGCTGTGTTGCAGTTGTGCTGTGTTGCAGTACCATTGTCTGTGCTTGGAGGTTTTCGTCTTCAGAGCTCGTCATGCTGAGTCTTTCACCGACGCCACCCATGAGCAGGATATCCTTAGACACCATGGGAGGCTGAAAGGAAGGCCATCGGGGAATATTGGGGAATGGGGGGTGCCATCCTTGGGAGTTCCTACACATGATTCAGGAAATCTACATCCGCAACCTTCCGCAACTTCTTTTCACTGGGATCGACTTTATGGTCTATGAAGCACTTTATGCTTCGCAGGGTCCAAAATTGCTGGGATGAATAACATATCGCAACATGTCTGTGCACTTTGGGCAGGTGATGCCACAAAAGCTTTCAAAGTTGCTGCTGATCCTCTTCTGACGTGGCGATGGAAAACCCCCAACTCTTCAACAACTTGTAGCTGTATCATGCTGTATCTATTTTCCTCATTGAACTCAGGATTTTCCATTGCCGGCATCTGTTTACTGGAGGGTATAACAAGCATCCTCAATCACGCTCTAAGAGCCACTGGTCGGTTTCTCAGATGTCTCAGAAGGTGTCCCCTTGACGTCCTTCGTTTCATCGTCTGACTCGGAATCATCGGACAGCTCGTCCCATTTGTCATCCGACGTTGGTATCCCTGTGTCACCAAAGCCACCACCAATGTCCATCTCCCGACTCTTGGGCTTGATGATTTCAGGCTCCTCTTTTTGGAGCAAAGAAAATGGAGTGGTAGGGTAAGTATTTCATCTTAATATATCTTAATCATTTAATTTATATAGTTTCCTCTATGGATCCTATTTCATCTCCACCGGGGTTCCTTCTTCCAGTCCTTTTCCATCAACTAAAATCAACATCAGCCGGGCAGGAGGGGCACCGGACAGTTGTAAGTCGGTATATGATCCCATCTGACATCCATCTGACTATAGACTATACAGATATATCCACCATAAATCCAATGGGATAAGCCCAGCGACATCAATCAACTTCAAATAGCGTCAACCCCAGATTGGCTGGTGAAATCCTGATCTTTGATGATCTTTGCTTCTTCAATCCACATGTTTTTGTTGCTTGGATGCCCGCATTCCTGTTGGGGAAAAAGATGAAAAAACACATTTCTGAATCAGTGGGGCTCCTCGTGGGGATCTTCCCGCAGACCTTTCGAATGCCAGCTCTTCAGCAACTGCTCCTCCGCCTCTTTCAACTGATCAGTGGTGCAGGACACTGTCCAGGCCTGCGTCGCGGTCATCGAGCGAAATAACGAGAAGGCGTCACCTGGCGCGGTCAAGGCAGCTATTAAGGCAGCTGCCTGAAGTCAGAAGTTCAATAAATCATGGGAAATTCACATGTTGCCAATGATTCGTGATTAATTAATGGTTGATGGGAAAATTTCCATTGATTTCTCAACGGCAAAATAAACGATGGTCTTCAGTGCTTCAGCAACTTTTCCGGGTCACTGGGCAGGCCCTCGTAGAAGTAGCCTCCCTGCAGAGCCACAGCTTTCAAGACCTCCGTTGGGAGCATGTGCCGGTCCTTGATGCAGAAAAAGTAGGGAGGATGCTCGGCCTGTTCCAGGGCGGAGCCCAGCTCTGCCACATCTGAGTGGTAGTGGATCCTCCACTTGAGGTTCTTTTCCACCACCTCGAAACTGCATTGCAGCGTCAAGATTCAAGTTTTTTGGGGGATTTTCTGGGCGAATCTATCCCATGCCCAAGAACCTCAGCCTCCTCAGCCTAGCGGTGTAATCCTAACAACGTCCCAACCAAGAGGGTCTGAACGAGAGAAGCCTGGTGAATGATCCCAGGCATCCAAATCACCAACCCACTGGTGCCACTGGTTCATCAAAAATAAGACGCTGCTGGGGGATCATTGATCTTCAATGCTTGTGATAGTCCCCAAATGGGCGTAGATGTGCGCAGAAAATACTCACGATTCGCTCGCCTGAAACTCACTGTACCATCTGGCTTTCGTAATGAGTATCTTCACATTGTACCCACATGATCCCACATGACCTATTGAATCCTATTGAGATCTATAGATTCTCTCTCCATGTCCAGAAAGTCGCACGACGCGCCGTGAAAAAACCCCGACCTTCACGAAGGACTTCAGGGGATCGGTGACTCGCAGCTTTCCAGCCTGCGCTGCATCCAGCAGGTGCAAATCTGCCGGCACTTCCTTCAGTGGAGACATGGCACACAGGGCCGCCATCTTCACGATATCCTCGGGCAATCCCACCTTGGTTTGCTTGATACACCAAAAGTTGAACTTTTAGTGGGATGTATATATATATTATTAGATATTTATATGCTAAATCTATTCACGGTCTAGAGTCTAGAACATTCTAGAGGCCAAAAAACACCCCATCAAACATCTTTAAAAACAACAACCCACCAAAAGTAAGTGCGGGGATTACTGATGTTATTGTTTAAAAACAGATACCATTGTTTGACTATTTAAAAAAAACATATGCATCCAGCCACCCCTCGTGGGATCAGGAAATGTTTCCTGCTGGGCTTCAAGGCCAGAAGCGTCACCAGCTGACTTCGACCTTCCGCATTCACCAAACCTTGCCCTGCATATGGCTCAGTGACTTCCGGTGCAAAAGCCTTGAAGATTTCCAGGACGTTGGAGATCTGTCTCGAAAAAGTCTGCTGATCTCTGGGGGAGAGGAATTCCAGCAACATCTCAGCCACTTCTGTTAGTTCATACTGAGCAAAGGCTTCTTCCTGATCGCGCCAACTGGCACCTCGACGCCTGGTATTGTCGAAGATGGTTTGGATGGTTCCAACCTGGTGGTTGATACGGCCTCTTGAAAAAATCAAAGTCATTTAGAATCATAATCCAAAATCATGTGGTTTATATAATTGAACGTCATCCCAAATATGCTTTGTAGAATGATGTTTAATGACCCTCATCCCAAATACGCTTCAAAAGGATCATGATCTTGGCAAATTAACATGATTCCAATTCTGAAATCAGAAAGAATTCAGCCGCCTTTTGGGGATTCCCTCAATCCTAACCATCGCTAGAATTTCCGAAATTTGGATCCAGAAACGCCATCATGGTCTCCCGCCACGGCATAGGTATAGCTCTTCATTCCTCCAAAGGTGCTTTCCGGCAGCTTGGCGCCGGTGGTCCCTGCGCGGGCGGAAGGGGCCAAGGTGTCCGCCGGAACGCCAACGAAGTAGAGATTGGATGCCTCCTCCGTCACACCTGAAGGTGGAGTTTGCCATGAGTAATCAATGGTTACATATGGTTACATATGGTTACATAATTTACTAAGAATGGGATATTTTATGGGATAATCATGGAATGGTTAATAAGGTTAATACTGGCGAAGAATGGGGCAATAATTTATGGGAGAATCATGGTTGATGGGATTGGTTGATTGGAGGCATCATCTTGTTGAAAAATGGGTGGTATGTTTAGCATTCCCAAATGTCAGGTTTATCATCGGATTTCCCACATTAATCAAGGGAGCGACATTTTGTGAACCAAAAGTATTTGCTGGGACTTTCTGTCATCAAATTTTGGGGAATTTACTTGGATAGTACCATGTAGTCCGAGTAGATTCCTTCAAATGACTCAAATGTTTGATTTGATTTACCTATATATTTATAAAAAAAAAAAAAACGAAATTATGATTCTGGTGATTAGCCATAGATAGCTACATTAAATAACCAGAGGGTAAAAACATGTAAAAACAGACATTCAGCAAATCCATGCCTTCCAATGCCTTCTCAATGGAGGGTGCGTAGATGCAATGTCCCAGAGATTGGTTGGTTTGGAGCTTCACCTGGCTATGGGTCAAAACTGGCTGGGTACTCCACTGCACCTATTCAACATCCCAAAAATGAAGAGAATATAGAGTGCAATTTGGAGCTGTGTCCATTTTGCGTTTGGGATCAACATCCATTTTGGGGCTCTCTCTCTCTCTCATGTTGAGAAATCTCTTACCCCATCCCCGCCTGCTCCTGTGGACTGGCCAAAATAGTCTTCTCCCACCATTCCCTGAAGCCCTCCTTCTCTGTCTTCACCTCCAGCTGTTGCGCCTTGCCATCCCGCAGCAGGATGTCCAAGCTGTCATCCGCCGGATCCCGCCCCGCCTTAAAGGCAGCTTCCGCCTCCAACAGGGCCCCCTTCACAGCCTCCACGGTGTCCAGTGCCGGGTCGAACTCCACCAGGGACGCTGAGGTGCACAGCTCCCCGTTGTTTGCCATGGCTGCCCAGGCGGTGCCCCGGGCAACCGCCGGGTGGGAGGCCGAGACACCGTTCAGGCGCACCTTGTTGAGGCCACTGACTTCCCCAGCGTGTTCCATGCGCGTATTGCCTAGCTCAATGGCTTTCAGCACCAAGCTTTTGAACATCTGAGAGGAGCCGGTGAACTGAAGCCGGTCAACATGTTTCAAGGCCTCATGCAAAACTGCAGGATCGGCTTCTGGAGTAATGCCTGGAAGTACTTCTACGAGGCCATCAGGCAAACCACAGGAGCTGAGGCTCAACTGAATTTCTCGAAAATGTGGGAAGAAGCGTGGTTGAACAATGAGAAGAACCCTGAAGCCCTTCAGCAACATATGGAAGGTGTCCTTGATCCCCAGCAAGGCAAAATTGGAGGGTGGCATCACCAGGCAATCCCGGCCTTCACCGGCACGGGCAACTTCAAACTGGAAATCCGAGGTATTGGCCTGAAGGGTGGCCTGATAGGCTGCAAGAGATAGGCGCATCAAAGCTGCCACCTCACAAAACTCTCCTTCACTATCTGCAATGGCCTTTGGGCCCCATGCAGTGAGCATGGCAACATGTTCCGCGGATTTGCCCAGAAACTCCTCGGACAAGTATTTGTCCAAAATCTTCACTAGTTCATCTGCCTTGGGTACTGCCAGCTTTTGCTCCCGTCTTTCCGAGATGACTTTGCTAATGTCTTCGACATTCGGAAGGGCAACATGCACAGTGCGCTTGGGGCTACCTCCTTCTGGTGCTGTGGGTGTCTGAAAAGTCGCCATGTTTCTATCAGAGGGTAGAGGGTTCCCCAGCAGCATCACTTCCATGGTATCATCCGACTCTCTCAACTCATGTCCCAACCGCTCCAGCACAGCTGATCTGTTGATTGGCGCATCAGCTTCCGCTGCAATGGTCGCCGTGACCTCTTTGCTCTTCACGGCATCGCGAAGACGTTGGCTGGCAGCGCCTAGGGCACTCACCGTGGCAGTGCTTCGAAACCCTCCCAGGCGTCCCAGGCTGTGGCCATGGGATGGGTATCCGATCAGCCCAGCAAAGAGCTGTGCACCACGGGCCAGTGCTCGAGCTCGAGGCTTCATTGGCGCCACCTGGAGGCTTGAGCCTGGATGGCAAAAAACATTCAGATAACCTAAAGGTTGTGCCTAGCAGTTCTGGCATATGATATGGTTAGTAAACACATCTTAATCATGGTTCGTTCAAAAGGTGATACTTGGGATTTGGGAAAATCATAGGTTCCATATAGATGATAAACCCCAGAGAGACTAGTAGATGGTTTACAGGCACTTCCTGCCCGGGATGCACCAGAACTGACATGGATCATGGGCCGCCAGATTATTTTAGAGCATGCTTTCCAGCAAAAACTTGCCAGGGTTCACGCTGAAAATCAGGTGAAAATCGATGAAAATGCAGATCTCATGCTGGTCTTGCACTTTCTTATGCTTTCTTGCAGTCTTGTTTTCCAATGTTTTCCAACCAACAACGTTGACTGAACAGCTATATGCGGCCCGTGGGATCCCCAGGCTAAGCCCATAACAAGCGAGGCAAATCCAGCAAACACATGGAAAATCTGAGGCAATGCAAAGACTTGGGTGGGACCCTGGAAGCTTGATCCAGGCACCCAGATTCCATGCAGCAACAGCTGGAATCTGCCGGTCTCTGTTGACAAGCCATTCTGGCCCATCAAAAATTGGGTATGGCTCATTTTGGTGAAATGTACCACCATATTTGGCACACCGCATTCATTCTGAAAACCTTTGGCGTCAAACCGTCAAACTACCCGGATACTTATGGTATATCCACATGTTTTCCGCATGTTTTCCCTTGTCTGGTGGATATACCTATCCAAATTGATCCAACGTGTGGATATCCCTTTGTTAGTGAGCCATGCCCAACCACGGACCTCCGGACACTCAGAAGTTCCGTGCAGCCTCCGCAGCTACCTGCAGAGCCTCCTCCTCAACTCCCTTGGCCGCTCCTTGCGCGAAGGCCCTTGGCATCGCTGATGGTTGGGGATGGCTGTTCCTGAAACTCAACCCATGGTTGATGTTTTCAAACCCCTTAAACAATATACATATACATATATACATATGTATAATATGGTAATATAGTTTGATAGAGTCATCGAGGATCACCATTCGACTTCTTGGATCTTTTTGGAATGAAAGAGAAAACAAAGAAAACACTTTGAAGTCATCAAGCAGCAACCAATGATTCATGCTTAACTGGTGGTTTGAGTTTTTTTTCTGATCACCTGAACCTTATTATGATGATCACTAATGGGGAACCCTCCGCGAGTGCAAATCTTTGTAGCATTCAACCATCCAAGATTGGGTCTTGATTCTTCTGCACCAATTCCTCAAAAACTGTTTTCGCTTGTTCCCGTCTACCTCAGCGTAATATTTCTCCATCAAACATTATGCTGGGAAATTGTACTGTAGATGTATTTTGATGCCTTTAGATACACAGAAATATCTATAGTATCTATTGATCAAATATCTACTATATGATCAAATAACAATATCTAGATCAGATTAAGATATCTATAATATACAGTAGTATTTATAGATCATGCTCATACTCCAAGTGCCAGACGAGGTAATTCTTTGGCCAAATCACCTCCAAGTTTACCAGAATACGGATGGTATAAACGATCATCGGGTTTACCATGGCAATGGAAAGTCCTCCACGTATAGATGATTTAATAGATTATTGTCTATATATTTATAGATGATTTTCCATTTTATCAACCTCCATGCATTCTCCTTTTATAGACTAGATATATTTTCCCCTTAAAAACCATCCAATTTGATGCATAATTTTCCCATATAATAGTTCCCAGATGTTCCCATATTTACTCCATTTTCTCTATTTTCTCCATATACTAGTAGATAGATAGATAGATAGATAGATAGATAGATAGATAATTAGATAGATAGATAGATAGACAGATAGATAGATAGATAGATAGAATAGATAAGATAAGATTAGATTAGATTAGATTAGATAAGATTAGATTAGATTACAGTAGATTAGATTAGACTTAAGATAAGATAAGATAAGATAAGATTAGATAAATAGATAGATAGATAGATAGATAGATAATTAGATAAGATAGATAGGATAAGATAGGATAAGATAAGATAAGATAAGATAAGATTGGGTTAGATTAGATCAGATTAGATTAGACTGGAATAGATTAGATTAGATAGATAGATAGATTTCCCAGCCAGCCATGTTTGAGTACAGCCTCAGCTGCTTTCTGCCAAAGAACGCTTGCCCTCCACCTTTTCCACCCACAGTCGCAAGTGCCGCCTGGGTTTTCGTGGATCAAAAAAGGCCACAGCTTTGGGGAAAACGTCATCGGTCTATAGAAATATAGAAGAAGTAACCAATGGAAGAATAGGGTACCATAATATCACATAACAATAAACATCAACAAGAATATTTCTTGATCGTAATACGATAGCATCATCCATTGTCACCCACCCAGGCCTGCACCCACTTTCCGGCAGCTTTCTCCGATTGCAGTGCTTCTGGCACAGCAGCCAGGCATTCTAATGCTTTAGGGCCTTGAGCGAAGAAAACCACCAAGGACCAAGGTTTTCTTAACGGAATCTATTCTGCAGCAACTCACCCATGGTATTGCATCTTTTTTTTGTCAGGTCGGTGCATGAATTTATGTATATAATGTAATGTAATGTCATGTAATGTAATGTAATGGCATGGTATGGTATGATATGTATGTATGCATGCACCTCTCTCCCTGCCGTGAATGTACAGCTATTCTTACCTATGTCTGGGTAAATAATAATAGTTCACTAACCTGAATTAAGGCCATTTGCGGATGATTTCCCTTATCAGGTCGCAGTGAGGTCGTTATCATTTACCCAAATATGTATATAGACATATATATATAATAGTATGTTTCTGTAGAGTGATATCAGTAGTACAGTATTAGCTACTATCCTGCGCTATGGCCATGTGGAAGTTTCACTGAGCATCCAACTCGGCTGGTTCAGCACCATGACGGCGATATCAAATTCACCTCCCTGAGCTGCTTCGCGGAGGCTCTTGCCATCCACACCTGGCGAAGTTTTTTAGGCTGCCTCCTCCCATAGAAGCTTGAGGCTTTTAATGGCAAACATGGGGAAATCATCTACAAATATATATATATATATATATTATGTGTATATATATATATTATATTATTACAATATCATATATGATATGGTTGATATGTATGTATATATATATATGAATGGTTAGTCAAAACTTGCCTCAAACAGCTGCTTTTCTATGTTCCAATGAGTTTTCGTTCGCACATCGCCTGCGCCCTGGAAGGTCTTCACACAGAAGTTCTTGCCAAGGCTTTTGGCCTCTGCCACTGCCTCCAGGCAGTGATCCATCAGGGGCCAACGGGCCAACTAACATGTTGAAACATGTTAAAACTACCCGAAAATGATAAGTTTGATCTAGAAATGATCTAGATATATCATGCTATATCTAGATCGACAAGAAATATCGCAGCTGGTATTTGCCCATAATTCCATCTTAACTTTGATAGTTTGGCGTAATCATGCCGGCTGATAGTTAAATGCCAGTACTTGTCTTCTCACTGCTATATGGAGAGTAGAACTACTGACCGTCCTTCAACATCACATGCATTGCTGACCGTCTCTGTACATCACACCGCTCTTGGCCTCCTTCAGCTCTGTTAATGCGGCCGCTTGCTCTTCTTTGCTAACTTTGCCCTTCTTCTTCTTCTTTTGTTTCTTTTTCAACCTGGGTTGTGTGCTGTGGGAGCCAAACTCAATCTAAGACTTGATTCTAAACTGCCTCCCTATCACCACAAGCCGACTGATACATGTTTTGGACATATGGGTTCGTCCAAACATGGTGCATACCCCAAATCCCTTGTTTCATCATCATGTTTCCGCGAAATTGCTATTTTGAGGCTATTCGACATTTTCAGACACACCCAAATCATATTTGGAGCATATATCATCCATCATATCCCAAGAATCCCAAGTATATCCCACATATTCCCTCTATGTACCAACTATACACACAGCATCAAGGCAGGCGGCTGCTTCCGGAGTTCTCCCAAGCGGTCTCGCAGCTGCGATTTGGGCACGGCTGGGAGCACCAGGCTGTCCAAATCCTTCTGCAGGGCCATTAAGGCATCCTCCTGGTGAATTTGGGATATGATATCCTGTGCCCTACAATTTTTGCTGGACACATGAAACAAACAAGTACATGTTCCCAAAAACAACAAGAAGATTTAATTATGTATATAATTTTTTAATAAATGTACATCCAACAACCCCTCTTTGCAACACGGCGAAGCGTGTAACTTGTCCATTTTTTTCCAACAAGTTGGCGACAGGGAAGTCCTCCACGCTAGAGCTTTCCAACTCGTTCATCCTTTTTTCCACGCGCTGCGCTTCCTCACGATTCGCAAGCCCAGCTAATCAGCGAGTGTTTGGCTGGTTGAATGTATCTTCTATCCGATTTTGATTTCGGATTTGATGTTTGGCTGGTTGGTTACCATATTCATATCATATCTTACCATGTGAAATTTCTCTTCTGACATTTCAACTACTGTCAGAGATCCTCGAGAGCTGTCTCTGCCACTGCTCCAGTCGCTGCAAAGATCCTCCGCACTCCCTTGGCGATGCCTCAAAAACGCACAGCCAGGGGCCTCTCTTTTTGATTGAAACAGCGAAATGATGCAAGCAATAGATCATCTTCGAAAGGCCGTTCTTAAAAGGATCTACCGATCTACCATTGTTTTGACGATGTTTTTCGGCATTGGAAGGAATCCAGCTTGGATCTCCCTGCGCCTTTTTCCTCCAGCAGCACGAAATGCTTCGCTTCCGAAGTGGTTGCAATGTGGGTTCCACCGCCTCAGCTGTTGGGACATGGGGAGATCCCAAATGGGGGGACCTCAAATTTTGGTCGCCTTATGTCTCCTTACGTCATGGAATCATGAAAGATCCATGAAGATCATCCATTTTGTTGCCACGCCATGGGTCCCCAACGGGATCATTTCCAGTGTTTTGGGGAAGCATTGCCTACCCAGTGAAGCCCTAGAACAACCATGAAACTTTAGCAATGCCGACTTGTTGAGGTGTTCATCTACAGAGTCCAGAGTTAACTGTCAGGAGTCTTGTCCAGCTAGATGGGTCATGACTTATATAAGCCACATACCTACCCATTTGAGGTTTCCTAAATTTGCTAATTGTTACCAGGCAACCAACGGTTTTAGGGCACCCCAATTCCTGGAACGTTCGGAAACCACCCTCTTGCCACAAAAAATGCATATTACACCATAGTGAGCCATAGTGTTTTTCCCCTGCAGAAAGACATGTTGAAGACAACTGCACATCTAAATATAGAAACTATATGGTAGTTTCTTAAAATGATGGATCCCCAAAAACCATGGGTTTCATACTAGAATGGTCATCCATGACTTTGGTGTACATTGGGGCCCTATTTTAAGAAACCTCCGCTTAAAATGACGACATCTTCATCGGCCAAGTCTCAGAACTCCACTGACTGCGCCCTCCATTTCTCAGCCCCAGGACTTTGGAGTACCTCCTCGATCGGGGAACCTGCTTCGGCGGCGCCAGATGGAGCAACGAGGAGCTCCCAGAGATTTTACTGGCTTCATGAGGATATGACATGTCACCAAAAATTGGGGAGATATCTGAGAGAACTAAAGGAAAATTTGGATACTGCTTGAAGAAGGTGATTTCCCGCGAGTGGATCGAATATCGTCCATTAAAAAACTGTGAAATTCTCTAGAAATTGGAAGATTGGAGGTATATCCTCACCAAACATACCAAACCACCACATCAGCCCACGTAATTAGCCCACGTCCCACGGCAGATTGCCTACGGTGACCACACGGACAGGATCTGGATATGCCTCTCCAGCCATAGCGCGCAGTCCATAGATGGCCTGCCAGCTACAGGGGGGTGTGGAGATCAAGGGTCGAGGGCCAGTGGTCTGGGGTGGTTCTACTCTCAGACTCTATGAAAATTGACAGCAATCCGGCGGTCCGGTGATCTATCATGAAATATCAACATCATCATCATCATCATCATCATCATCTTCATCATCATCATCATCATCATCACAACATATTAAATAGAAACTGATCGAAACAGGATGAAACAGGAAATAGCTCATGTGTCATTTGGCAAAATGATGTAAAGTGGCCATGGCAATCTGCCTGCGCGTCCGCCAGAGCGACCTCTTTCGATGTGACCGGTAGGCCAGCATCCACCGTTTTCTGGACCTCAACGAATTGGGATTTTGATTATTAAAGGGAAACTCTGCAGGAAACCATGGTTTTTCTATGGGTTTTGCCGATTCTCTCCCCCATCAAGTATGTATATATATATACAGTATATATAGTGGTTTCCTGACTTATCAAGAGAGGCCTGGAACTGACATCACTATAATCTCCAGAGGGCTACATTGGCAATCCTGATGAGGATATTGGAATGTGTGACCCTCTCAAATTCAGTTCAAAATTTTTAAGGAAACAAGTTCAAGACCTGCGATTGTGAAACAAAGCCCGCAGGTCCAAGCTCAGCCCAGACACCAAAGTTTCAACCTTCTCAAGGTCAGCCACTGAAACACCGCTGCTCGCTTCATAGCTGAAGTCGAAGCGCAACCTGCGCGACGTTGGCAACAAAAAAGCTGATGACATTCAAAAAACCTCCAAAAAAACATCTGGATTTCCATGGAAAATCCATAGTGGCTAGGTTTGCTGAAGGTTCTGCACTAAACGGACTCCTTCCAACAACCATCAGGCTAACTCTTTGCATAGAATACCACGCTTGGATTGCCACGTTCTCTTGGGATCTGCCCAGCCGATCCCAGCCGTCCCACCTGCCTGTCAGCTGTGACCAAAGAACCGCGTTGATCGAGCCCATCCCCCAGAACCTGGCTCGATATTGATGGGTGGCCCCTTTCTCAATGCAGTTGTTATATTTTCTTATTTTGTGTTTGAATTGATCCCTGATGGCTGTTCCATATTTTTTAAGAGAACCCCAGAACCCCTGCATTTTTCGCCAATTCCACCGTGTTCCCACCCCTGCCTCTCGCAGGGCCCAGTTGAGCACGTGGGTCATGGTATGGTTGGGAGCCACCTTGCTCCGGTGCTCATAGTCCACCTCATGGGCTCTTGGCAGTCATGGGTTATGATGCATAGCGTTGACATATATTGGTATATCTTGGTAATGTTATACGTGTGCGCGTGATATATGTATATATATCTGTGTGTGTACATGGCAAATATAAACCCAATTTAATGTATAACATATAATCCTTTCCCCCTAATACTAAACGTCCCCCCTATTAATAAACACCTCAGGTAGTTTTTAGTATTGGGGGGTATTTGTTATTAGGGAACCCTATTAATAAAATTAAACCCTGAATAATAAAAACATTTTTTTCCGATCTCAAATTTCCTTATATAACGCAATTAAAATATTGCCAAAAATAAGATTTCGAAGTGGACCCTATTAATCAATTTTGACCCTTAAAAATAAAACTAGTTTGTTCGATTTCAAAATCAATTAAATTTCCTTATATAACGCAATTAAACTATTGCCAAAAATTGGATTTCCAAGCGGACCCTATAAATAAAATTAAAACCTTAATGATAAAACTAGTTTGTTCGATTTCAAAATCAATTAAATTTCCTTATATAACGCAATTAAAATATTGCCAAAAATAAGATTTCGAAGTGGACCCTATTAATCAATTTTGACCCTCAATAATAAAACTAGTTTGTTCGATTTCAAAATCAATTAAATTTCCTTATATAACGCAATTAAAATATTGTCAAATATTGGATTTCGAAGCGAACCCTATTAATAAAATTAAAACCTTAATAATAAAAACTAGTTTGTTTGATTTCAAAATCAATTAAATTTCCTTATATAACGTAATTATAATATTGCCAAAAATTGGATTTCGAAGTGGACCCTATTAATAAAATTAAAACCTATATAATGAAAACATATGAAAACTATTTTTTCCGAGTTCAAAATCAATCAATTTTTCTTTTATAACGCAATTGAAATATTGCCAAAAATTGGTTTTCAAAGCGGGCCCTAATAAGAAATTAAAAGCCCTAATAAAAAAAGCTAAAAAAAATCGGACGGACCCTAATAATAAACACCCCGGGGTTAACTAGTTTTTAGTATTATTATATAGGGGGCAAAACCCACAAATGGTAGCTTTATTTTTAAATTGTTTTCTAAAGGGGATCAATTAAAGTCAAATTGGCCAATCTGAAATTTTCCAAAATTGGAGATGGGCCCTAGTTTCTAGTATTTGGGGGGAGGGGTTAGTAATAGGGGGAAAGGATTATACATATAAGAATACACGTGTAGATAATATATAATATAATATCAAATATATTCAAATAGTATATATAACCCAATCTCATATGCATATAATATATATATGTATATATATATATATATCATATACACATATATACACTGTATATTATAAGTTACTTAATGCATGTGGTTTAATTTTATAGCATACCCCACTATCAAGTGCACTTTCCAGCCTCGCAGAAGACCTCATCGCCTACTGCACAGGTTACCGGCATTGGCCCCACATGCAACACGTAGCCCGCAAAGACCTCACGGGAAACCAGTCAGCACCTGTAGCTGGTCATGATTTCCTGGTGAATTTCTGGTCTTTTTGGTTGATGAACCCATAAATGTTCCATGAATATTGCATAATATTGCATAATATTCCATTAAATGATGCACTTCCAGATGAATGAGCAGAATCATACAGAATTAACACAGCATCCAGCCACCTGTGGACCTTCTAAATTTCTTGACCATTAAATATCGCCAACCGTGCTTCAAATCTCAATATGTCAGCCGGCTTTGGTGGAGTCATGTGGAATCCCTCTCGAAGCCTGCACCACCTTCACCTTCATCAACTCTTCTCCATCTTCCTAAGGTCCAATTTGGCAGGAAATGGCATGGACTCAAGCAACAACACTGATGGCTTGAACATGATTTTGGAGCCCATAGCAATTTGAGGAACGACACAATCATATATTTCAAACACGAACCTATGGGGGTTTGCAGTGACCAACATGGGCCCTACCACTGCGCTGGTATTGGGTGGTTAACTGCTATCTAACCGCCATGTGTGCTTCTAAAAGGGTGGAAAATGGGGGCGTCTACCTCTTTTATCCTTTTTCGGTGTAGGAAAACTTACACTATTTCAACTGATCATTTTATATCAATTTTAACATACAGTATTCTAACATATTCTAACCCTCCAACATAGATCCAACACTATTTATTGCTCTAACGATCAAAACCATTCCCTTTAAGCCAACGCTTACTGGATCCAGCATGATCCAACCATATGGATTTGAGTGAAATTTTGGTAGTTCCTTCCAAATCCCATGGTTTATCAGAATGTTCCCAATGAAAATCCCCAAAAAATTGCGGAATATCTCCCCCCCATACCCCCATATACCCCCCAATTTCCAACCCATTCCAGCCCCAGCGGCATTGGTCAGCAGCCCCAGATCTCCTACCTGGCCACCAGCCTCTGCGTAGAAGGGACTGGTGTTCAGTACCTTGGTCCCGCGGTGGAATGCTGATGAATTTTCCGTGGTACCCTCGGGTGAGATAGAAGAAGACAAAGGCCATGGAAAAATCCGCCCATTTAGGAACTCATGATTTATCTATGAAATATCTATCAAACTGATGGTTTTCCATGATTGTATGAATTTTAAAGAGGGTAGATAGTTGAATCTGTTGCACGTGGATGTTTCTAGTGTCTTTTTTTGGTGCCCAAATGATTTCAAATGGATTTTAGAGACGGATCGTTTGTGGAAAAATGTCTTGACCTCGAGGTCTTAGCGTCAATTCGGTTCGGCTTTCCTGGTTCGGCTCCTGGTTTTCTGGTGGAATCTCATGGACAAATGGGGCTGGTAGGCCCATCAGACCCAAAAATGGCACCAAAGATTCAGTGTATGTTGCTATGTCATGTGTCTCTTGAGCCAGTTGCTCCTTGTCTCTCCTTGTCATTGGAGATGTCAAGACTAAGACCAATTCAGACTAGTATCGATTCCGACAGAAGCACTCTGATCCTTGATCTCGGCACTGGAGTTGACAAATCCTGGCCAGGAACTCATGATCACTGGCGGTTTTGTTGACAAACCCTCAGCCAGCAGTGTCCACCGTCAGCCGCAGGCCTTGCTCTGTGTAGATAGCTTCGACCCGAGCTGAGGGACGGATATTCCAGGTATATTTCTTCAGGTCGTCCTTGGCATGGCCAATCTTAGATACCCTGCAAAAAAATAGATTCTTAGTCTAGAGTCTAGCTGGTTAGTAGACAAACCCATTGATACCAAAGACTAAAGGATCAAACTACCCATCCAAGATTGACGTAGTTGGTGTCAAGATTCCATTTTTCCCCCACTGGCCGCCAGAAAAAAACACAGATTTGACATGGCCGAGTGTCAGTCACTGGGATCTTTTCATCACTGAGCCAAGCCTCAGGGGCCAACATTATCCAACTCTGGGACCTGTGGCGTGTTTGGAGGGGTGGGGGGCCATATGTATAAATATGTAATATGTGTATATATATATACATATACATATCTCGTATAAGATGCACATATCTGTTTTCAACATTGGACGTATAGATACATTCTTATACGGAATACATCCTTGTGAGATGACTGCCTGGTCTTCTTTTTGACCAAGAGTGTTGTCTCATGGTGTCTCCCTCTTTTCAGATAGCCAAAGAAAAAAGCACTACCATCACCGGGGCAGAGAGTCAAGCAGCAGTTTGTTCAGCTACCAATTGCAGAGGTCGTAGACCTTGTTCTTGTGCCTAGTAGGGTGGACGTCATGGATTGCAGTGAGCTCCAGCCCAACAAAAGGTTCCAAAATAGACAGTGCAGCAACATCACCTAATGTGGTAAACGAAACAATAAACCATACCTCATATCAAAAAAATGGATGGTTTATACCCAATCATATCATTTTTGGATTTGTGTACCCAATATTACCATAAACTTATGGTAAAGACATGTAAAAATATGTTTAAGGCCCCTAAGTGGTAATTAGGTTTATGCTTGGGCTTACCATATTATTCATATTACCTCACAATACCTCCATCCATCGTCCCTTTGTCAGGTCAACAGTCAGCACCTGCTGCTCACGCAGCGCAGCACGTGAACGTTCCTTCTGTTGTTCCATCGCAGCCTGACAGCCAGGGATGTTCATTCCCTATCTGAGAGTTGCAGGTCAAAATCGCGCAGCAATTGAAGGCGGACCTCCCACCAGCTCTGGCCACGGGGCGAGACATCATTCCCTTCCATTTTTCATCCCATGACTCAAACTCTCTCAAACTCTCAAACTCTCTCAAACTAGAGATCTCTATGCATGGATATGTATATGGTATTCTATCCCATTCGGGATTTAGGTACCATACCATCAATCCTGTATCTCCTTTGGTTATCCCTTTTTGTCTGTCAGCTCAGGTTTCTCAGGCTTGAATGGCACCAGACACCATTCCAGCCCTGAACTCCACGACTATCTGACTGGCGTCAAATCGAACGGTTTTCTCATGGATGGTCCACTCCATGATTCGTCTAGAAGGGTTCTTCGGCTGAAGCGCCACGATTTGGATTTCTTCATTTCGGCCTCCCAGGGCTTCAACGCTAAGCCCCTCAGGTGTCACAGTCATGCGGGGGAAGCGCTTGCGAGACACACTCACGTACTTTCCCAGTTCCCCTAGCAGAACCCAGCCATTCTCAAGCACGGGGGACAGCTGCAGAAGATCAAACTGATGGGTGTCATTCGCGACCATCACAGGACGATCGTTCAGAATTCTTGGCAGATCTGCTTCAGCCACAGCACTGGGACCCAGTAAACACCCGGATTTCACCGCGAGTTGACCATCCAAACAAGCCGTTGGCCTATGGGCTGCATGCCAGCGGCGCGCCACCCAGCCGCGAGCCCCACCAGTCATGGCTAGGGGTGGATAAAAATCATCCACCTGCAATTGCCAGGGCACCTTCACATCAATGGACAAGACGTAGTGCCATGGCAGCTGCGCAGGTATAACATCCACTTCAGCATAGGTGCCCCAAATGTGTCCCTGTAGCTTGCGACCTGATGGCTCCAGCGCCATAGTGAAGCTTGCATCGATGCTGGTGGCCGGCTTGTCTGGTTGAAGGATGAGGCCATCAGAGCGGATGCTGCGCAGCAGCAGCGTGGCATTGGAGTCTCCGGCCTGGTCTGCAACACCCACGGGCCCAGTTGAGAGGGTGGCAATCAGCAGGTTCAGCTCGCCTTGGCTGCAGCAAAGGGCCCCAGTTCCAACATGTTTCAAACACCCTGAGTTTCAGCGTGATTTGTGTAGCCCGCTGGTGGTAGCAAAAGAAAGCAACTACGATTATTAGTTATCATATGTTATCATATACAACATGATAGCACTGTATCAAGCAAGAAAGAATTATGAGCGAACATCCCACAGCTTGCAGCCCACCCAGCATGCTAAATCAGCAGGTATTCACCAGACCAGCAGCAATTGGAGCCAGGATTTTGGTGCGGCCCCCAGGGTTTGCCGCTGGCAGCAGCTTGCTCTGGTCGATGTGTCCACAGATTGTCTTTGGAGGGTCGCAGTTGCAAGGCGTAGCCCAACCTGGAATCGTCGTCCAGGTCATTCGGGATGGACAATTCATGAAAATCCATGGGAACATCAATGAAAGTAAGAGAAATGAAAGCCACTCAAACACAAATGCAACCATGTTGCAATGAAGATGCTCCTATGTCGAAATTCTCAGAGGAAGCATAATCACCACTGGCTCGGTAGTTCGTCGTACTCCCGAACCTGACTTGATACTGGATACTTGTGGCAGATTTTTCCAAATGATAATGATAGAGAAATAAACATCAATAAACCTCTTTGATGCTAGCAGCGGGGCAGTTTGGGATGTTTGGGTAACCATCATATTTCACACAGATCTGGTGGCAGAATGCACCATGTGGAGTCAGGCCTAGGTTCATGTTGTGAATTGCTTCACAAGAAGTTGGGCTGCATGACTTATGCCTCCATATACATATACATGCACATATATATAATATTATATAATGCCATGTAGATAAACTTATCTTGACATAGCCTCATGGAATAGAAAAGAATCTGTATGATCTCTCTCTCTCTCTGTGCTGTTCAAAGAGGTCCAGAACCAAAACAGCCAAATTGGCGTGAGCTCTTCCGAAGCTGTGGCAGGGATGCCGTCTGCAACAAGTCAGCATATGTAGGCGTATAATGTATATATGTATATATGTATATATGTATATGGTATATTATTATATAATATTATATGTTATTATATACAGACAGTATATGCATGCACACCACACACATACGAAACAATGTGTACAGTATTATACATTTGAAATATGTACAGTGTAAATGTGTAAATGTATATGTGTATATAGCGACACATCAATTCCATTCAATTCCCCTGCCCTCCGGTAGTCGCGCCAGGCAGCTCTAGGCTTTGCATCAAATCACTGGGCAACGCCATGCAAAACTGCAGGGCCAAGGCCCTCTCCGTTGCAGCCTGATCCATGGCTTGCAACCAATGTGCTGATGCTCCCAAGTTCTGCCGGAAGTGAGGTACCGCCAGAAAGTTGAAGTTCAAAAAGTCATGCTCAAAGCCACTCATGCCTCAACGTAAAGGGAGTAAGGAGCAGTGTAAAGTTTATGGAACTGGCTGATTTCCTATGAGTCTATAAGGAACCACTGCAGGAAAAGGTCTCAGCAATAAAACTGAGAGACCGTTGGCCATGCCGTAGTCAAAGAGCATGCGGTAGAAAGCCAAAGCATCATCAGGGTATGGGACTGTGAATGCTGTGGCTCCATGCGAGCCATGTAGAAACTTGAACTGCTTCATGTAGACATTGCTGGGACAAAAGAATGGCACATACAAAAGCCATGGTTTACCCAAGACAGCACTGAGTTCTTTGAGGGATTTGTTGAAAGCAGGTGGGATCAGGGTCCAGTTTTCCACACAATACACCCAAACTGCTGGATGCCCAGGGTACCACCAATCATCCAGTTGCCAAATTCGCACTGCTTTCAACAAGTCCTGCCGTTGTAACGCCTGGGCAACGCGTGTCATGGAAGTTTCGTTGCACTCTGACCCACCACCGCCGGCTTCCTTCCACTGATCTCCATAGTAATAGGCGCCATTGTCCTGGGAAGCTCGGGGCTGGTCTTATGTTTGAAGCTGTACCCTGCTATCCTGATCGACGTGAAATTGATGAAATAAGATGAAATAAGACTGATCATACTACAGCAGGTCAGAGGTAGACTCAAAACATGCAAAATATGATGAATGACATTGAAGAACGACTCGTATTGCCATAGATACATATTTAGTTATACACATTCATATTCAAACAGTACAATGGTATAGATATGGTTGAGTTCTGCCAGTAGGAACAGTAGGACAGTAGCAACCGAGCTTCCGTCCAATACGACAAATAGTTGACGACTGGATCCTTCCTTTGCAGCGGCCGCTTGGTGGAGTAAACCTTCCGAATGATCTGTCCATATTCGTCCATGGCCTGTGTAATCCCAACACCTGCCATAATCAAAGTGCGGTGGTAAAATCCTTTCGGTAGAGATTGGATTTCACTTGATACACCCGTTTCCCACGCATTTGCATCAGCACTGAATGTGTGCACTGCGCTCTTGAAGTTGTCCAGCGGAGATACCACCAGCGTATTGAATGCCCGGTTGAAAAGTAGCACCGGTCCGTTCGAACTCAAACCAGCCAAATGCTGGGCAACACCCTTGGGACCCTTGCCATAAATGGCCTTGGCAAAGACACCTTTCCATGTCAAGAAGCCCAGGTTCTCCAACTCCTCCACTGCGAAGGATGGAAAAGAAAGGATTGGAGGATGGGCACCTTCTTCCAGCTGATGACCATCTTTGGGCATCACTGCCTTTGATGCATTGGTTCCTTGAACACCCTGTGGAATCTCTTGGATCAGAATCACCATGCAGCTTTCCAGATAGGTCTTGAAGGATGTGTGAATCAAAACGCTCTGCCGAGTGGCCACTGACCAGCTAATGTTTACGCAAGAGAAATTTCCCAACTCATCACTGGACATATAATGTTGTCTGGACACCTGATTCATCGTCGCGTTTTTGCCGGAGGTGCCATGCCACTGACCTTCTGCGAAGAAACGTAACCCTGCACTTTGCAACCATACCTGCTTGGCCTGGGATTTGTTGAAGATGGCAACCAAAAAATATAGGAATTACACCTATAGATTATTCCTCAAATGGCAGATTATCCGATGGGAAATGTTCAAAAAACAACAGCAAATCCAAGTCGCCATCTTTATTTGAAACCCTGCTTCGCCATCCAAGTCAAGTCCAAGCTGGCATTTGGAAGGGAGATACCAGTAGCGGCTATGGGTGAACATGACCATGCCAGCAATGCATGCGAGGCTGGTGGCGAGCATGGCCCCAACACGTTTCATCTTCATCTTCAATAATCACCGGCTTTGCGGTGCTATAAAACATGCAAACCCTTTGAGCCAAGAGTGTACTTTGTGGAGGCAGTCTGTGGGAAAAAATCCTGCATGGAAATCATCATCATCATCATCATCATCATCATCATCATCATCGTCATCGTCATCATCATCATCATCATCATCATCATATTCATATTGCAACAACAGGATAACCAGATATTACAAAATATAACATATGTACCCATATTATTTGTGTCATATCTATTGTAACATGAATCCAGCTCCGCACCAACATGGCTTGGGGAGGCCAATACGTACACTGGGTCTCTATGTTCATTTCCGTTGACATCAAGAAACAGGACCGAAGTCCAGCCTAAATACAGACACACAGGCGTACCACACACACACATACATATATATATATATAAATACCAAAAAAATATCCGTGTATATAACATGTGTATATACATTGAAAAATAATGTGTGCGATTATGCGTCCTACGTGTGTATATATATATATATATACATATATATATACATATATATATATATATATTATGCATAATTAATGCCAACTGATGCAGTTGATCACATACATATTTTCCCAACCATCTCCAAAGCTCAAGCCATCCCAAAATGCCCGGCGCCTCAAAGCCTGCAATGTCCACCGAAAGCCCAGATTCCAGCGCCATTTGTTCAGTGAGGTCCAAGGGAAAGCCGTGGCTGTCGTAGAGCAGGAACGCCTGGTCGCCAGGCACCACCTTAGCACCCTCCTTCTCCAATTCAGCCTGGCCCAGTGATGCTGAAGCAGCAACCTTGGACCCCTGAAGTTGGACAAAAGGTTGACTGGGAGGTTCTTGTTCTAGCCATCCAACATCTGGAACAATCGTCCTGGAGAATGTGATGTGAACTCTTTGTTTGACATTGTTTTTGGACCACCTCAAAGCAGGGTCAGCTGCGCAGAATGCCTGGTCGAGTGGTCCTGCAATATGGTTGCTGGTTCTTGTTTCACAAAGGATGGTCATAGCCCACAACATCCCACAACCTACTCGCCATGCGTGACCCCTTTCCCTTGGTTCGCTGTCAGTCGCATCCCTCAGCATGATGCTTGGGCATGAATACGGGTGATATGAAGGACACGGGGACACCCAAAAAACTGTAAGGTGATCATATGATACAATATGTTATAAGTTATACGTTACAAGTTATAGTTCATGTTGATTTATCACTTTACAAAAACTGCCAGTACGTCTGTGGGCTCGTCAAATTCCAAGAAAAATCAACCAATTTGGCTATGTTTAAACCAACTTGAACCAACTCTTTTGCTAGGTTTCCATGGTGGGTTGGTAGAATCATGGCTGCAGGGTGCACCCTGAGTCTTTGTTGCTTTACACTTGCAAAGGCCCCAATCGCTGTTGTCAGATCCTACATCTGCTCCGGATTCAATTTAATTTCTTGTGGTTATCCTTCTTCTTGTTGGTCAAGAGTTCTCTCCATGATTTCCTATTCTCAGCCCGCTGATTTGTTGGTTAAATCCTCCATGATCACATCCTGACGAACCCACTAAAAAATACTCACTCTTTAGGTGGCCCAACCCATATCCCCTAAAAACATCTAAAAACTATGCATATGTAAGTTACGTAAGTATAAATTAATTTATTTATATTCATTATTCAACTACTACAAATATTACATATCCAACCACATCCAACCCATATTCAACTCGTTACTCCCTGGTTCCCTCGCTTTCCGCTCGCGCCTTCAGCCCATCGAAGAACTGCATGCCGCGATCCACTGTGCGGTCGAACGCCACCTGTCCGGTGTTAAGCGGTCGACGTGGAACCCAAACTGATCACGATTTCGTTGGATTATTGTAGTTTTTTGTGGGTGATGTTTGGATGATCTTGTTTATAGAGTATCATTATAATATATATATATATATATTATAATGTATATATTATATAATGTATATATTATATAATGTAATGATTTATTGATATGTGGATCATTTTGGATTGACATTTTATGTTCTGACTCAAGGTCACCCATGGCTTCTGACTCAAGGTCACCCATGGCTTCTAGGCAAATGTTTCATGCAGAACCTTGAAATATTTTATTTAAAAAAAAACGATGGGAGGTATATAGATATAGATGGAGACATGCTGGTGCATGTCAGAAGAATTCAACAAGGTGTCTCTTGGCATAGTGTTTTCCACTTTCTTTGCAGTGTCAAGACTGAGTTTTCTCGAAGTGTCGCCATGTCCCTTCCGACTTGGCGTGACCTCTTCATCCTGCAGAATTCCTTGCACTCGCTCTCCAGCGGCTTTGGTCAGATCCGGAAACCCCGGACTCAAGGACTCCACCACCTTGGGCACCTCAGACTCCAGCGACGTGTTGGGCACCTGCTGTCCACCTTGTCCACTGAGGATGGCACCAACTTGCTAAAGAACCCCGGAGGTGCATCCAACTTGGAGCGGCCGTAGCGGACCGCTCGGCGCAAAATGCGGCGTAGGACATAGCCACGTCCTGGCGATTCTGATATCTTTAGGATTCTTTAGGCATCACTTCCAGTTTCGGTATGGTGATTGGCCCAGTATGCCTCAGTTCTATCCAGTTCTTCCATGGCTGATTCTTGTTTGGCTCCTTCAGAGGATGGCGTTGCACCATCTGCGACTGCCATGGTGAGGGTTCGAGCGTGGTCAACAACAATTCCTCGGGTGCTACACTCCCATGTGAGTCTCTTGCTTCAAGAATACGGAGGCGACTAGATGCAAACCAACAGCACAAGGCAATTCTTCTGGCTTAGCTTGAGATGGCCCAAATCAAGTGGACATATTCCTGGTAGATTTACTACATAGTGGAGTAACCAATTGGTTTAAACTCACTCACCCTTCAGCAAATCCAAGCAGATGCCAAGCCCTTCATGCTGCCGAAAATCTGTATGCGGTGTCCCTCATCCCCACATCATCAGCACCCACCCTGCCCTCATAAGGTTCACCTGCCATGCTGTGGATCAAGCATGAAGAATGATGCAAATCAGCAACTCCAGCTTTACAAACACCTGCTTCTCCAATGACATTTTCTTGGGCATGGTTCAACTCCAGCATATTCCAGCATTTTGTTCTCTTTGACTTTTCCATGATGGGTTTCAAAATTCCAATGACATCAGGATACCACAGCCTCCGACCAAGTCATGCACTGCGGCCAACAAAGGACCAAAAATGTCAGTGTCGTAGTTGCTCCTCATATCTTGGAGGACCTGGCTGCCAGGACACGATTTTTGGCACCCTGAGGAATTTCAGTGCTGACTTAATTTACCCGGCCTGGTAAACTAACATAGCGAACTGGAAAATCACCATTTTTAATGGGAAAATCCACTATAAATGGTCATTTTCAATAGCTATGTTAGTTCACCAGAGGGTAATTCGATTGCCACTCTGAAAGGCTTAGGTCCAAAAGACCAAGAAACTGAAAGTGCAGGATTTTGTCCAAGGAAGGGGGCAATTCTTTGCATGAATTCAAACTGAAAAAACATGGTAGTCCCTTCTAGGGGCTTTCATGTTAGCTATCTTGTAACATGATTCCTGCTTGGCAATGGATGTCCACAATGTAGGTATGCCCTCATGAGAGGCAATGCTGTCAGCTTCTATGGATAGACATCCGTGTATAATTACATAATTACAGTAGATGATAAGTATATATATATAATGTATGTTCCACAAAAAAACAATTATATATATATATAATTATATATATATCCGTGTGTGACCACGAAAAAGTTTTCCTAGATATCATGTGCGATCTGTTTCTCATCATTTCCAGGTTTCCCACTAGTCTAATCATCCATTTTGGGAATGCTATGAATTGAATGCCACAAAAATCCATTAAAACATATTAATAAAATTGCAGAAGTCCAAGTCACCGAGGTAACTCGCTCCAAGCCCATTCCCGTGTCAATGTGTCGATTGGGAAGTTCCGTCAAACGTCCATCATCACCACGGAAGAATTGCATGAAGACCAGGTTCCTGCACGGTGTGAGTTGAATCTGTTCTGGAAGCCTGCAGTAACTGTGGTCGGCACCATGAGCAACTGGAACTCTTATGACATCCCATTTAGGCTACACCCATCTACGCAGAGATCCCATATCCCCCCTGTCCAAATCTCGATGACATCGGGATCATCTGCATTCACCAGAGCTGCCGCGTCTCGGCTCCCCAGTCGATCATAGTGCAGCTCTGAGCAAGGTCCACAAGGGCCTTGGCGGATTGTCCATGATGTCAAAGAAAAGACTCCTCCCCATAGGGCGTCCCTGCCTGTAGCACCCATCTCCCAGAAGTTGTCCTGCAACACCCAGCCACAAACTGGGTATAACTGGGTCGCGGTGCGGGACAACATGTTCCCCCACATAATCCTGGTTGGTGGTTTCAACCCCTCTGAAAAATATGAAAGTCAATGGGAAGGATTATCCCATATATTATGGAAAATAAAAATCGTTTGAAACCACCAACCAGCAATCGCATATACACCCGCATTTTAATGAAATGTAACAATGCATCAGTGCCGAACTATCTATTTCCTGCGAAGCTAACCCATCTAAACCTTGCACCCTTGACTCTTACAGTCCTTCTTGCCGAAGGGAAGCACACGGCTTTCTGGCAAATGCCGCAACCAAAGCTCTTTGGCTTCTAGGTCTTCGGGTAGTCCAAGCCTAGGACCCAACAGTACGACTGCAGGACACGGCTGCGCCAGCCTTGAAGAATCACAGTGGGAACGGAACTCCACAACTGGACCATTTTCTAAGAGAAGGATATGATCAAATTTCCAGTGGAGTACCCCCAACCATGGAAGTGAACTTGTTGACTGCCTCGAGCTTGCACAGGGCTGGCTGCATCTGAAATCCTTCATTCGTACCAAATATTCGGTGATATTCGGTGAGTACCCACCAGCTTAATTTGTCGCGTGTTCCCAGCAAAAATACTCTTGCTAATCTCAAATATCTACCAACTAGAGGCTCCAAGAGTCCCCACATGTTCTATCCATTCCAAATTTCATGGAGATGATCCATAATTCATTTTAACTATATCCAACTCCTTCCAATTTCTATATCCATTTTTTGCTCAGAATTTCGATTGACTTTTCCAGGCGCCAGCAGTGCCAGGAAGCTCCTCATCGCCACCAAAATAGCTGGCATAGAGCCGCTCTTCGTCCAAGCCGTAAACCTCCCAACTTGGAGGATAGTTTTACGGTTGGTTATATGTTGGCGCATGCATATGAATGTATACATAATTATATACATAATCATATATTATATATATATGTATTATACTATACATATATTAAATATGTATATATATAGATTGATTAACTTGTGGTTTTTTGAACTTATATATTTATTTGCCAATACTTCTTGAATCTTATTGGCCCCGGTTCCGCTTGGCCTCGGTCAAGAGCTCCCAGGCCCAGTCGATCGCCTCCTCCTTGAAGTAGTCGCCAAAGCTCCTTGTCCCGCCGGAAAAGGATAGGAAAAGGATAGGAAAAGGTGACTTGAAAATATTTGAAGACTTGAGGCCGGGGGTGGATGACGAAAGCTAGCGGGGTAGGAGAAAGAAGGAAGGGAAGAGGTGAGTTGCGGAGGGACTGTCATCATCGTGTCGCGCATTGTTCGTCCTAACGAGGATGCAACAATGATATATTGATATATGATATATAACAATGATATATATGGGGGAGGGGGCAGGGGGGGGCCCTTTCGCGGGAAAAATCACGTGATGTCCTTGG
>Ga0126342_10001395_pt1 | contig 33782 bp, 26 predicted proteins | sample Cyp1metagenome_FD_92528 | JGI IMG/M metagenome (GOLD analysis project Ga0126342, IMG submission 92528) | Coral microbial communities from Lord Howe Island, Old Settlement Bay, Australia - Cyphastrea 1 metagenome | ecosystem: Host-associated > Invertebrates > Cnidaria > Coral ...
ATAATGTTGTTAGAGTTCGTAAGGATCGGTGTCGCTTCGAAACTGATAGGCACCACGTTCCAACATTATTCTTTGATGAGTCGATTATATAGGGTCGACCAGGTGGGAATGGAGCCCAAGAAAACTCGAAAGAAAAGGTGTCTGCTGACCTCGAAGCTGTCCAAAGAAATCTTGAGCCTCTTGCGCTCTCTGGTAGCGGCTCCCGATCCCTGCACCATTTCCAAGGCGCAGCGGTGCCACTTTTGGATCTTTCTGCCTTTCTGCTTCCTTTCTTGTCGCTCGGCTACTTCGAAGAGCAAGCTGGCTCCAAACGGGCCATGTGGCTGGCGCGGAGAGAACCATCGCGTTACGCGCCGAGCCTTGACCGCCCTTGACAATCGCAGGAGATGATTGTGTCCCGTCCAGGGCGGTGAAGCCCTCTAAGTTCCATCTCAAGCCAAATTACAACGTCAACCTATCAAGTAAATAACTATTGACCCGGACATGTCTCGACCAAGTGCTATCTAGTCGAAGCTACCAAGGGGACTCAAAAATAATCCCGCAAATTTCACCTGCATTTGTTGGGGTGAATAGATTTGAGTCATAAGCCATTTCAAGCAGAACTAATGTAAATGAACCACCATCCAAAAAGTCCGGGATCCAGTTCATTTGGGGACATGATATTCAAACTCAGGACAAGTTGCTATACTCCTTAAAAACCCATTGAATTTGGGGAAATTTCCCATCATTCACCAACCTGACGTGAATGGTCATTTTATTGGCAGGTTCTCATATTTCAACCTCATTCGTTGAGGTTGCTGCAGTTTGACCATACCTTAAATACGCCATGTATGGTCAACATCTACTAACATTCCCCGCAACATGACCCACATATCAGTTGCCCATTGGGATATACCATGGCCATCGCGACCCGGAAAAACTGCAGCTGTCGCCCTGCAAATCAAACATGGCTGGAACATCTCCCCAAAAAAAATTGCTGGATCTCCCCATTTGAAATCTATGAATCTTCCATACAACAACCTCCATATCTATAGATATCTAACATTATTTCACCGTATAGAAATGGGGAAATTATAGGAAATTCACCATTTCCCAACCGGGATTTTCCGCCAGAAAAAACACTCCTCCTCGGCCGGGAAGTTGTCGGGCACACGTCGGCCGCAACTTTGGCATTGGACGTGCACGTATTCCACGATGGGATGTGCTTCCACCTGTCTCCCGCGTCGCGACAAGGAGGGTGATTCTTCCGACATCGGCTTTCCGAAAACCAAACCAATAGAAGTCGGGGGTTTGGAAATGGTGCCTGAATATCTTCGATAATGGAGGTATGTCATGTATATATATATAATATATATATATTTGCAAACAAGCCGCGTTTGTAATCACTTTGAAATCTTCCACTTTTATTGGGAATGATTGGATATATGTATACGTCAGAAAATACTAGTATCATTAACTAATACAAATAAAATATGCATATAGTCGATTTTTAGTATGTGAATATATAAACCATATACATACTTGATAACCACACATACTTACATACACAACATACTGGTTACACATGCTACCCTCTGGTAATTTAACATAGCTATTGAAAATGGCCATAGAAATAGTGGATTTACCCATTAAAAATGGTGGATCTTTCCATAGCTATGTTAGTTTACCAGAGGGTATATGCTATGCATCCATTCTACAAGCAGTTGTTCCCCACCTGGCGCCACAGATCCACGGGATCGGCATCGCGACGAAAGGTCTTCACCGCGTCCAACCAAGTGGTGCCTACAGTTATGGCCATTTACCAGTTATAAGTGGTGATTTTTTATGGGATTATACATTCTATAAATGGGGTTTTGTTAGTACTTATAACTGGTAAATGGCCATAACTCGAATAATGATAGATGACTGTTCTATCATGTTCTATCTTCGGCGTTATGCAATTCGATTGATTATCTAGAATTCCCATATATTCCCATCTTTAGGGCTTATGCTGGATATATCTAGAAGTACCCTCTGGTAATTTAACATAGCTATTAAAAAAACATAGAAATAGTTGATTTACCTACTAAAGATGGTGATTTTCCACAGCTATGTTAGTTTACCAGAGGGTAGAATAAATGTCAGTATCTGTGTTATAATCAGGTTATCCCAATATTTTTCCCGTGGCTCAAGTCACGCAGCCACGCACCACCAATTTTTTGGGCTGATTCTGAAGCATAGCTGGTTGGTGGTTGACCTACCCCTCTGAAAAATGATGGAGTTCGTCAGTTGGGATGATGACATTCCCAATCTATGGAAAAAAAAATGTTCCAAACCACCAATCAGCACATCATTTTCCTTCGTGGTTTGTCCTACTCAGCAGCTTGGTGATCCCTAGCTGCAGCTAGGCTGCAGCTAGGTGATCCCTGGCCATTTTGAGTTGCATCCCCATATTTTGTTGATTGGATTCCATGGTTTTAGAGGCTTAAATATCATGTCCAACCGTCATTTTACATCATTGTTTCCGGCGCCATCACCTGTTTCCCAAAATCAGGAACGGTTTGGTCTCCTATTGAACATGGAAATCATCAGCTTTTCGTAACATACCCGTTATCGACATTTTTTATTTTTCACCATGTATCCCTCATTGTTGGCTTATGATTTTCGACAAGCCTCTAGCCCTAGTGCTGAACTGTTCCATAGCGAACTGTTAAACTACCGTGAGGGAAAACTATGGAAAACTAACATAGATGTGGAAGCCACGGCCCATAGAAAATAGATGATTTACCTAAAGAAATGCTGCTTTTCCACATCTATCTTTGTTTAGAATTGTTTAGAGGGAAACACTCTATCCCAAAACATATTCCCATGATATCCCTATGATATCCCTATGATATCTCTACAAACCCCTATGGTTGTTGGTTGAACCCGCCATTCTCCCCATTGTGGGACCACATCCATCGTCGCCTTCTGGCAGATGACACCGCGCCGCCAAGTCTTTGGGCAGCACGAAGCTCGCCTTGCGAGAAGGAACAACGAAACAACGGTCGTGGAGGCAATGAACTGTCTTAGAATCGACAAGAATATATATATATATATATATACAGATAGTATGTCAATGTATATATCTCTATATATATATAATGTATATAGTATATTAATATATATATAGTATATTATACTAATTATATGCTATAACATATAGTATATATGAATTATGCTTAAGAATAGTATCTCATACTAGTATGAATGATGTGTAAGAATAGTAACGACGGTCTTGGATTGATTCATGTTCCTTTTGGTCCGCGGATAAGAAACATTGGGTGGATAACCATGGATAACCTATACGTGGCTGATACGGGTGTATATGCATGTAATTTCACTGATTAACTTCGGGTGTCAACTATTATCAGTGAATATACATGAATATACTAGACTAGGCAAAATCAGGGATATTTGGTCAACCATCCCTTGTTCCAAATATGGTCCAAACGGGTCAAAAGTTTCCCGCGAAGGGAGAACTTGACTCCTGCCAGTTTTTTTCACTGTGGTACCTCAAGTTGCCATGCCCCCATGAACGCTACTGTATACCTAAACTGGTTGGTGGTTTTAACCATCTTGAAAAATATGAAAGTCAATGGGAAGGATTATCTCATATATTATGGGAACATGTTCCAAACAACCAACCAGTAAATGTTTCCCATCCATAATTCAAGAAGGAACATGTACAGTTCCTGCAGGTTCAATATCACATGTTGTTGCATCAACATCGCTCCTTTTGCCGGTCAAGATTGAGTTGCATATTGACACCTGTCTTGTCAGAGCAAAGTCCCAAGTTTTCACCATTTGGAACCCAAAACAATACTGGTTGATCTTCATTTTCCCCATGCACAATGGCCATGATAGTGAGGGCCCCTCTCCTATTTGGAGACGAATCCTGGTGAATACCTGCATATCATCTCTACGGTATGCTGAGTAATGCTGATTAAATCCAAGTTGATGCAGCTCTACTTTCAATTTTTGAAGAACCCCTTGCCAGTTTTCCCAATGCGTCCAGCTTTCCCAATGGATCTGGCTATTTTGCTCGTTCTTTTCCCCAGGAATTCTTTTACAATTTGTTCCCCATATGGACTGTTGGAAATGGGGTGCCCATGGTGCCCCCAAAGCTGCCATGATTTTAGCATATAAACTAGCCATCATTAATTTCCCATGAAAATTAAGACATTCATGGCAATTCATGGTAGCAATATGTAGCAATACTGGGTATAAACTTCCACACTTCCACACTCACCATGAAAAATCATATTCAATCCCCATATTTGCTGGGTAAACCACCAGTAAATCTCCATGTTATGCCATAGATATCCATACAGTTTGTCATGACATTTGGTCATGGCAGCTGTCGATCAAACTCCACCCAAACTGAGCGGCTCACCAGCACAGCTTCGGTTTTCTCCGGGGAATAGCCTCAACAGGCAACGGGATTGGACGTTAGCTGGAAAGAAGAAACTGGGTCCAGTTTGCTATCACCACACAAGAATTTCTCTTAAGGATTATTGTGACCATTGAGAATTGTTTAATATCGAGATATATCGAGTATAAACAATTTCTATGTGGTAAACCCAAACACAAAAACCATGGGATTAACCAACCATGACTCCAATCGGGTTCCTTTATTTTACATCGTGCCGTTAAACCTCTATTGGGGATGGTTTTGATGCAGGTTTACCAGCAGGTTTACCATGTCGACTTCCATGACGGGAGCTCCAAAAAGTGTTGGTGATGTTTTTGTCGTTTTTTCCAGGTCCAGATACCTTCTTGTTGGAGGTGTTTTAAGGAAGTCTCGGATTATTGCTAATGCCATCCCCATTGATATACACCCTAGACCCCCTGGTCTTGTATTCATGACTTGGGGTCCTATATGCAAGGTATTTATATAATTTAATGATTGTCATCTTTTTCTCTCAACATCTCTCAACACAAGTGGATGTGGGTCAAAATGGAAGACCTAGGGGACCACAGATGTTAGTCTAGTTTAGTATTAACCATCCACAATTTTGGGGTCCCTAATTTTGACCCATACCCAAGTGTTTAAACACCGAAACTCCAATTTTTTTGGATGGTGAGTCCCTGGCCGATCGTCCATGGTGCGCCGCCAAGGTACTTTTCAGCAGTTCCCACTTTTTGCGCACCGACCACACCTCGCAGATGTTGAAATTGGGGGGAACGCACTGGAGGCGAATACGAACTCAGCACCTCCCATCCTGGTTTTAAGATCTTATAACCTTTAAGCCGGATGCAACTGAGCAATGCGCAATGGGAATGGAACCAGGCAAAATTACATGATCTTAAAGTATTCGATGCGCGTCCTGCCGCAAGAATTCCTGCACAAACAAATCAACTGTCGGATCAAACTGGGGCTGTTCACCCAAATCCCAACAGGAACTGTTGGTCACATGCTAAAATCATTCGTCCAAAAGTTAGCTTTGGTTCAGCCTCAGTATTTTACCCCAAACAGCGTGGGAAATGTCATTCATGTTCTGCACCAAACAAGCAACTATTTGTATACACGTATGAGAATCCCAAATTTGGAAGATGTTCCCACTTAATGTGTATAAGTTCTGGGTGTACTTGTGAGCGTTGTTTTTTCCCCAAAACCTTGAATGAGGGATATGGACCCAACCTTTACCCTACTGCCCTGTTTTCCTGTTCAAAATGTACATACAGCTACCCTACAGGACCATGTAGGAGGGTTCCCTGAAATTTGCAGAGAAACCAATCATATTAATGGTTATTTAACACATTTTAACGTAGCTATGTAACATCGCTATTTTCAATGGGTAAGTACAATACATCATTACTTAAATCATCTACCGATGGACCACCATTTCCCATAGGCGATGTTGAAAAACCAGAGGGCACCCCATCAACATCAACATCTGGGCCTTCTTTCGCAGGATCTCTTCTGCTTTGCTCCTGAAAGCACAAAAATGGAAACCTGGGTCCGATGAAAGCTTCAAAAGGTTCCGAAAAAGGGTTCAATCGCAGCTTGTTCTGGATTCAAGCAATTAAGAAACCAGGGCACCTCAAAATCCTTTGGTTGATAAGCAGTTTGCCGATCAGACTAGGCATTTCAGGGATATTTTCAGGGTATCCCCCCTTGCCGCGGCGGTTCGCATTGGGCGCAACTGCGTTTCCCACAGATAGGGAAGCCTTGGTAACCCCATGCATCAGCACGCGCGGATACGTCCAAAGTCACGGCATTTCCCAAATGTCCTGCTGGGACAATTTTTGCACGCCCTTTTCGGATATCACTGTGCCAGGGTGCAACCCACAAGCAATCCCTTCCCCTCAGTGCCATGGCCTGCAGCGTCCCGGTCACATTGCAGCTTTGCCACGCTCGTGTGATGCGGACATGTAGAATCCTTTAAAGAAACTCAATGGCAACCCCACAATGTGGTGTCCCTCAGTGATTTTTGCTGGTTTATTAACCTCATTGACTAGTTCGATATATCCACCACCAACCCTCGTTGCATCAGCCATGGACCAACTCAGCGCACTCTGCGGACCATATAGACAGACCGACCTATATTGATTCCTCATGATTTCTCCATTGCAAAGATTAAAGAAGAGAATCCAAGGGTTCCAACATCGGCGGTGATGGATCATGCACTTAAGATCTTAGGCTACCCCAAACCCTGGGTTTTCCATGGGCTTTCGCACTAATAACCAATAACTTGAATGGTAACTTGCGGTCCCCCATTTTAGCAACCCCCCACCCCACCCTCCCAGTCGGCAGCCCTTGACCCAACCCCGCTCCGTGCATTATCCATTGCGAAGTTGAAGAGGCCTGCGCCCAACAAAAGGCCCAGCGCTTGATGCAAACCGACAACGGTCCCACACGCGCAATCCATGGGATTGGACCGCCCATCGGGAAAACTTTGACTCTTCATCCATGAAAATTGGAATTTAACCCCCTTTGTTTACCCAGATGATATGGGTTTGGAGTCTGGACTGGGTCAACATCTACTTGCTGTCTACTTTGGCCTTGGAGGACCAGACTTCGGGCGCTCATTTTGAGAAGGGGGCCCAAAAGCTGGACCCATATGGCATGGTTGCCACAGCTAGTGGCTGCATTCCCAGATTGAGCTGTCGAATCTCCATCCTTGGTGGTAAAAAAAAACTCTTGATCAGGACAAGGCCCATTACTTTAGAAAAAGATCATCAAGAGCAACATCAAAAGCTCCGAAAATCGCACCGATCATAAAATGACAGGGAACCAATTGAAAATACATCCGTGTGTATCTGTTGGCGTGCCACTCCTATCATTCCTGGGTGAACCATCCCAACTCTCCATATGGTCCATGTTGAATCCCTCTATGCCGAGAAGGCGGCGCATGGCCGCATGACACGTTCCAATTCTTCAAGTTGAACTGCCTGAAATTCAAGTTGTGGCTTCAACCCCATAATTCAGGAAAAATAAGAGGGTCACCAACATCCCATGTCTTTAGTTGGGACATGTTGGGACTATCATCCACCAAAATTCAACTAATTCTGGTTGGTGGTATACCTACCCCTCTGAAAAATATGAAAGTCAAATGGGATGATTATTACAGATATTATTACCAATATATGGAAAAATAACATATATTCCAAAACACCAACCAGAATTCCATTAAATCCCACAATCCCACTAAGGAGTAGAAAAAAAAATAACCCTCGCCGCATCTCACCTGGCTTCAGTGGTAGGAGGGCTGCTAAAAACGCCCACCAACGCCGCAACCAACGCGCTCGAGCCATGCTGATGGCGTTTGCAAGTGCCCATTAAATGGGTTGAACTCATCTGTGATTCTATAAATCTTAAAATGGGGAGAATCTTTGTAACTGCTATTCACCTTTTGTTATTGTCATTTTTGACCACTAATTAATGACATTGTTAGCGACTATATTGGTGTATCTTCCTCAGCTCGTAGAAAAAGCCCGTATCTTTTAGAGGGTTTCTTCGACCGTTGGGATGGATTCTATCAATCAATTTTCGTAGGTAAATTCATGGAAATACCACACCCAATCCGGGTCAACACCTTTCGAGTGACTCGCCATATCACTCACATCAGAAACCTCATATTCACAGCCTGCAAAATAGGGCTCCGGTTTCCTAGGGGTACCCCCAAATCATCCATTAAATGGGACTTTCCACTATAAATAGTCTATAAATCATCCATTTTAAAATAATTAGTACCATTTATGAAACCCCCGCAAATGAACATCTTCGTATTGGATCGGTTCATTTCTTGGGGCCCGAGATTCGGACCTGGGACGGAAACGAAGATCTGGTCACAAAAAACAGCGCTCTTGGGAGGATCCTCTTGTGTAGCCCCAGTGCGTTCCACGTTCCAAGCAGAACTGGATTCAATGGTTCCTTCAGTGAATCCCTATGGCTTGTGACATGGGAGATCCACCGAAAATTTCTGCTTGGAACTGGGCTTCCCCGCAGAATCTTTGGAACCCACCGGCATGCGTGAACGCGGCACGCCGTGTGGCGACTCAGAACGTGGTACATAACAACGCAGGAAGTCCAGGCTCTACTCGAAGTATCAACCATATATTCATCAATAATGTACCAAAACCCAACAAAAACCGACCCTTTGGGGATGATTTGTAGCACCCATTGAATAAATTGTGTTTACCACATTAATCCCGTATAGCTTTTCAAGAACTATAACAACAAATCAACAGGCGCATTGTTTATTCACAGGAAGACGTCATTCAGTGTCTTCCACAACGAGGCATTTACCTCGATATATGGCCAGTTTCAATCGAGAAATGTATTTTCTAAAAACTCATACGATTTGCCCCTCGTTTCAACCCCATTTAGAGATACAAAGCTGGGTGAAATGCAGAGCGAACCGTGGTGATATCTATCAAAGAACCTCCCTCAAAGGCGGAGCGATGAAGATCCGGGGGAGCAATCCCTGCGGAAAGTCTGTTGCTGCAACTGGAACTTTTGCGAATGCTTTTACCACTGTTTTCACTGGGGTTCCTTCATGATCCTTCTGATTCTCTGGATAGCTGCTGCAAACATTTAAGTCATGTCAACTGAAGTATAAGATAGAAGTTTCAAAAACAAAGCATTGAAACCAGTAACAAGAGAGAGTATCTTCCCAATTGATATAAATTGCATGGCTCATGGCTCCCCAACTACCATTTCAAATTATCTTTAATCCCCCAAAGTGGGGAATACATGGTGTAGTCTTAGAGACCCTGCAACATCCTGCAACAACTAGATTGTATATCCACGTCTCTGCGTTGATGGCAATATTTCATAAACCACTCAATTACCCAAGGAAAAGAACGTTTACTCAGAACATGCTCGGACCCAAGCAGAACTTTCTTACTTTGCTCAATGGTTAAACAATGTGGGTATGGATCAATACCTATACATACCATTTTTAGTGGGATGAACATCCATTTACCAAAGTCAAGACTTCCTTCTCTGACAAAGTTGGTACGCCACAGACGTCAGTAACGTCGGGAAACATAGCGCGCGACAGCGGTTGAAAGAGGGGGGCAGGAGGGAACCCCTGCTTTGCGGGGTTGCCTAATCTTGAGACTTCATAACATTGTATAGGTGATTCATCATATAGTGATTATAATGTTATGATAACATTGTATAATTCATCATATAGTGATAAGTGATAACATCGTGTATAATCTTTATGTGCACATCGATATAAAGTGCAACTAGCTTTGATGGTGATACTATCGGATGTCACCTCACAAGACCGGTCTTTTTCGGTCTGAATCGAAATTTAGAGCCACCAATCATGTGGTGTTCCGACTGTACAAACCATGCAAGTTTAGATGTCAATGATTGGTGTCAAGATGGGGGATAGACCAAAAATGCAATAAACATGCATATATCACTGCCATGTCAATGGTGACATATTTTTTCAACAAATAAGGGATGATTGAAGGTAGCTCCGTAGGTGTTCTTTGATCTTTCACCGTGAGCCATGGCCAACATGACATCGCCCACTGGCCCCATGGAACATCCTGTAGATCATGTCCCCATGGGAAAACCACCAGAGTTTTTCTGGCTTTCTGTAGATACCTATGGATACTGTACCCCATCCCTGGGTTGATATGGCAAAATTAGGGGTATCCCAGAATCCTTTGAAAATCATCCATTTAATTTTCGGATTCTCCATGAAATAAACCATCCAGCTATTGGGGGTACCCCCATGATTATGGAAACCCCTGGTCGATTCTCATGGAGACCGAAAAAGAAACAACATGGTGATTTTTGACCATGGTGATCTTATTCACTCATGATTTCAATGATTTCAATGATTTCAATGTTTCCTAGGGTGAATATCTATCATTTACCTACTGGTTGTGAGCAAATGTTGGCTGCCCCTCTTTTTCATCAATCAGTGGAAAAAGGACATCCCATGATACGAGTTGCAAATGATGTATATTTATTGTTGTTCCATTTATATCCACTGTATGTATGTATAACTATATAAAGATATAAATTGTATGTGTATATATATATATATATTGTATGACACTTATCCATTCTTCATTGGTGAAATATACTTTTTTTGTTGCTGCTTCAATCTCATGCCTTCATCCCTGATGCTTGAGTCCCATAATATTTCACTCATCTGAATAGTTCGGCCATAAAAGGGGATGATTTCCCTAAACCATGATTCCAGTGTTCGGGAGAAAAGGGTTCGGTCGTTCTAATTTACCCAGACTTATGCACTTGTTATTACCCTCTGGTAAACTAACATAACTATGGAAAATCACCATTTTTCATGGGAAAACTCACTATAAATGACCATTTTCAATAGCTATGTTAAATTACCAGAGGGTAAGGGTCATACACATTACCGGAGCTGAGAGACTGAAAAGTCACCAGCTGCTACCTGCCCCCGCTGGCGCCAGTCAACATCCCGAAGAGGTGGAAGGACGGCTCTTTTCTTTCCCAAATTCATCCAATCACCAGAGCAACGGTCATTAAGGATTACGGACATTTACACCTGATGAATCAACATCAATTAATCATGAGATAAAATTGCAGTAATGATCATTGAACTGTAACGATATTCTCTTCTTTACCCGATCACGGGTTGTACACACTTCAACCACTACGGTGATCCCGAAAGTAGGAACCAACTTAAGAGATCCGTTGGATCTCATTAACAGAATCGACACTCAATTTACTGTTTGGATTCATAGATCTCTCTACCGACAGTGGGGCCACCTTTGGTGAAACTGACTGTAGGGTCTAGAGTTTCTAACCATGTCTTTTTCTCTCGGAAAGAACCCCTCCAAAAGCATGGCGATCTGTGACACCATCGCCAAACAGGCAAGCTCAGCATTGGAAGTTTCGGCTGCAATGTGGCTGCTGTTGTGGCATCTCACCTCGTTGTGACTTCAAACAATTGGGCGTTTGGCAGTTGCACTGCCGCCCGCAAGGTACAGCTGCATTTCAACAGAGCGGCGAAAATGGCCAGCCCGTTTGGCAGCTGCTGAGGTACCCGTCTTTTTCAGCCCATCTAGGGCATTGCCGTGAAAAAATGACCAGTGTATCAAAATCAATCTGTGGCTCTGAAGCAGCTCGGCTCAACGACAGACAAATAAACCTATGGGTCGTTTCGGAGGTCCCAAATGGTCCCAATGTGAAACGTTTGTTGCATTGTAGAGGGGTGCTTGAGCAGTGCTTGTCTCTCTAGTTTTTGACCTGGCAATGGAAACAAAAACACAATAGAAACATCATCCAAACAGGTTGGATTTAGGAGCCAGCCAGCCTTCGATACCAGCACATCCATCAGTTGAACCTCTTGGAATTGTGAGTGATAGACTAAAATTTGCCAATACCATGCTATATTTGCCTGAATTTTGGTGGCAAGATGATTTGTTCCTTTTACCGGGCCAACAAATATGAACTTAAATTGTGAGTTTCTGTTGTCCGTGAATAACGTTTAACACAGTTAACACAGCAACACAAAAGGAGTATATATGTGCATAGTAGATAATATGTATATACATGCATACATTACATTACATTACATTCCATTACATTCCATTACATTCCATTACATTCCATTACATTCCATTACATTCCATTACATTCCATTACATTCCATTACATTCCATTACCATACATACATACATACATCCATCCATCCATGCATGCATGCATGCATACATTACATTACATTACATTACATTACATTACATTACATTACATACATACATACATACATGCATACATGCATACATGCATACATGCATACATGCATACATGCATGCATACATGCATACATGCATGCATACATGCATACATGCATACATGCATACATGCATACATGCATGCATACATGCATACATGCATACATGCATACATGCATACATGCATGCATGCATGCATGCATGCATACATACATACATACACACACATACATACATACATACATACATACATACATACCAGTAGTACCGCACAAGGCGGTGGCGGAGGTTTCAAAAATAGGAAACCTATAGGAGAGCCTTGCTGTCGTGAATCACGTATGGCAGAGCGAATCCACTGATGGACCGAAAGGTGGTTGGAGTTGTGTTTTTTGAAGTGGCTGCAACGGTTGCAGTGGTCACCTCTTCCTCAACTGCTTGATGAAGTGTGGTGTGGTTTAGCGCAGTTGTAGTTGTAGTTGTAGTGTAGAGTAGTGGATTTGTAGTTGTAGTGTAATGTAATTAGTATGTGTGTTGTTGCAGTTGCAGTTGTAGTTGTGCTGTGGTGTAATTGGTGTAGTGCAATGCAGTGTAGTGTAGTGTACTGTAGTGTTGTGTACTGTAGTGTAGTATAGTGTGGTGTAGTCTAGTGTAGTGTAGTCTAGTGTAGTGTAGTGTAAAGTAGTGTAGTTGTAGTTGTAGCTGCCGTTGTAGTTGTAGTGTAGTTTAGTGTAATTAGTGTAGTGTAGTGTGGGGTAGTTGTAGTTGTAGCTGTAGTGTTGTGCAATGTGTTGTAGTTGTAGGGTAGTTGTAGTGTAGTTGTATAGTTGTAGTGTAGTTGTAGTGTAGTTGTAGCGTAGTTGTAGCGTACTGTAGTGTACTGTAGTGTAGTGTAACTAGTGTAGTGTAGCGTAGTGTAATGTAGTGTAGTTGAAGTTCTAGCTGTATTTGTAGTGGTAGTTGTAGTTGTAGTGTGGTGTAATTAGTGTAGTGTAATGTAGTGTAGTGTACTGTGTGTTGTGTACTGTAGTGTAGTATAGTGTGGTGTAGTCTAGTGTAATGTAGTGTAGTGTAAAGTAGTGTAGTCGTAGTTGTAGCCGTCGTTGTAGCTATAGTGTAGTGTAATTAGTGTAGTGTAGTGTGGTGTAGTTGTAGCTGAAGTTGTAGCTGTAGTGTTGTGTAATGTGTCTGAGTTGTAGTTGTAGTTGCACACTGTAGTTGTAGTGTACTGTGGCGTAATGTAATGTAGTGCAGTGTAGTGTAATGTAGTGTAGTGTAATGTAGTGTAATGTAGTGTAGTTGTAGTTGGAGGTGTAGCTGCATTTGTAGTATTAGTTGTAGTTGTAATGTAATTAGTGTAGTGTATTGTAATTGGCGTAGTGTGGTGTAATTAGTGTAGTGTAATGTAATCAGTGTAGTGTAACATGACGTAGTATTTTGTACATGTAGTTGTGTTTGTAGTTGTACAAGTAGTGTAGGTGCAGTTGTAGTTGTAGTTGTCTATCTATCTAGCTGTCTATCTGTAAGCTTGAAAACGCAGCAAGTCTGTGAGACTTCCTCAATTTTTGAACTTGACAACATCAAAAATCAAAAAAGATACAGTTCTGCGAGGCTTCCTCAATTTTTGAACTTGACAACATCAAAAACGAAACAAGTCTGCGAGACTTCCTCAATTTTCGAAGTTGACAACATCAAAAATGAAACAATTCTGCGACACTTCCTTCAAAATGGAAAGTTGAGTGCAGAGCTGACGCCCTCGTACCAATGCGTTTTGCGATTTTTGCACTCCACCTGTCTAAAGTATTGCGCCTGCCACGAAGAAGTGATGCAAGGTCGTACGAAGTGCTGTACCTGTCACGCAAAATCGTCTTAGCAAACCTACAGATCTGATGCTCCAAAATGCAACACTTCTCAGGAAATCAGCGCCCGGGCCTCCTAACATCTCTGATGAACATGTCTCTTGTGCTGCGCCTGCCACGCGAAATGCATCTTTCCAGATCCTCTTCAAATGTCCCACGCCAGCCATGCTTTTTGGAAATGCAACAAAACCCTCACGTTTTGCTCACTTTTGACAAGGTGCACAATCCCTTGCGCCTGCCGCGCGAAACGACATCTGAACCTCCAAAAGTGGCGCGAACATGTGGTGTTTTGTACATTTTGACTTCGAAGTGTGCCTCGCGCCACAACGGCGTGCAATTTTCGTGTCTCATCTGGCCAGCTGGCTCCGCACCCGCCGCTTTAGCGAGCCTACTTTTTCGACCCTCCGGAGCCACAAATCATTGGAAAAACACAGTGCTTCGCGACTTTCCTACCTTTTCGCGCACCTGGATTTTCTTTCTTCTGAGACTTTCTATTTTTGTCATCTTCTTTCTTCTTCTCTTCTCTTCTCTAACTCTTCCCATCTCTGCTTTTCATCTGTCCATATTGTCGGAAGTTTGACTTCTAAACTTCCTTCGATTAGAATATATAAGAGTATTCTTAGAATCATGTATAAGAGAATGAGCAAAAGCAAACACACCAGCAATCAATATGGGCTCAAAAATGGTGGGGAGAACAGCATGGCTTTCCATCTCCATGGCCCTAAATTGAATACCATAGATCCAAGACCAAAAGAGGTGAAAAAAACACAGTAAAATATACGTATAGATTATTTTCCGAACGAAAAACCATTGGTTTTCCACATCTAAACGTTTACCCTAGGGTATCGGAAATATTTCGAATCTCAAGGCATCTTTATCATCTCTTGAAATGAGATCTATCTTGTTTCAACAACCCATGCAGGTACCTCGCGTGCCTTGTGCCGTGACTCTCCAGGTACTTTTTTGGGTCTCACACGTTGGTGGCTTGGCTCGTATGGGTTTATCCGATTTTTTTGGGGGAGTGTAGCCAAAATACTCCAATGGTTACACAACCAAAATACTCCAAAATACTCCAAAATACTCCCAATTGGGAGTGTAACATTTTTTTTCACCAATGGACTATACAACCTCATTTTCCCCTTTAAAAATTGCCACATACTGTATTTGGGGATGAATCCACGTGAAGCCATGCACAGCCCCATTTTTTGACGATACATTGGTTTAAAACTCGAAGAAAAAACAGTTTCTTAATATATAATGTAATGGCCATCTATGGTAAGCTTAATCCATGCAACCCCATTCTTGAAGATGCATTGGATTATGATGGACTATGTCTAAAACTCTTCATGTTCCATTCATGTTCCCACATCTTTTTCCATGGCAAATGGACATTTGTCATCCAAATCCCCCTGGTTTTTGTTCGGACCAACCCGGTGGGATCTACAACCCACCACCCCGAACCGAAACACCCGGCTCAGAAGTGCAGCTCGCTGGTGGTGATCTCGTACTCGTCACGGAAGGTGTACAACTGGGCCAGCGAGCTTCGTTGCTCGGCGATTGAATCGATTGAACCCAAACATATTTGGGGATATCATATGGGGAATATCATAATGGGATATATATATATATAGATTTATATAGAAACCAGAAAGTATATGGGCGCATAATAGGAATATAATTATGGGATATACATATCATTTATACATATATATATATATATGCCATAGAACATGGGGCCATTCAAATCGAAAGCAAAACACCCCGGAGCAGTTTTGGATTGTCCAGTCATGTGGCTTGACCAACCCAAGTTGGATGAAGATAAAGGGAATCAACGATTTACCACGCTGATGATGGTATAGATTGCCCATTTTTTTCGATGATTTAGGATGATTTACCTATTAAAACATGTGATTTACCATAGCTACGTTAAATAACCATAGGGTATATGAAACAATGGTTTAGCAACAATACAAATCTAAAGAGGCGAGACCAAATTTCAAGAGTGTGAATGTGTGTTCGCGTAGCATCTGGGTACAATTAAGCAAAAATAACTTGACATATCGTGTATATATATATACAATCATATTATATTATATTATATCATAGTATTATATTATAGTATTGTACTATAGTATATTATATATATACATATATATATATATGACATACGTATTTTATGCATTTTATTAGTGCATTTGATTAATGCACTAACCCCCTCCGGTGTCATGGCCGTGGGCTCACATCCTCCAGTCGGCACTCTTTTTTATGGCTTTCCAGTTGACCAAGGAACATGTGGAGATTCCTATATATATACATATGGAGGTTTCCATAGTCATGGAGGTACCCCCATAGCTGGATGGTTTATAGTGGAAAATCCCATTAAAATAGATGATTTGGGGGTACCCCCATTTCAGGAAACCTCCATATATGGAGTTTAGATGGGCTTAACATGGTTTAACCATCCATGGTAATACATGGGGTTTAACATGGTTGAACCTGGCTTAACTTAAACTTTCACCATCCATCAAATTGATAGGGCTATAAGCAACACTTCCTTTATAAATGGGTTTATGGGAAATCATGGGGTTTACCCTCTGGTAATCTAACACCGGCATGAACACCATGACCCCAGGGGACCCAGGAATGCGTACTGTAAATGGAACAACTTCCAAACTTGGACTTCTTCGGGGGGGGGGCATCAACAAAAGATCAATCAACATTCACACCCTAGACTTCCAAAGTTTTTTTTTTAAAGAATGCTTACACATCAACCAGCTCTTGGGCATATGCCACATCATGCTCCTGCCTTATATCCAAGAGGCCCTTGAGGCCAAGTCACCGGCAGGGGAAAAAAACTGGCACCCAGTAGGGCAGCCCAAGGCCCAGTAGGCCAAATTCAAAAAGCAACAACCAAACGAGCCCGAGTCGGGGCCAAGATTTTTTTGAGAAGCGGCCCCATTTGGGTGCCAGTTTGGGGGCTGCAAAATACCAGTTTCAAATCCCCATGGTGAAATCCCCATAGGGAAAATTCCTCGAAAACTGCCGTGCCAAACATCGGAAACATATCCCCACCATTTTTCGCCCCTTTCTAAACGGTTTCATCGAGCAGCCCAGGTGTCCAATTCCTGGGCGCCAGCGATGCCGCCATTTCTTCACCGGTATGTTTCAACGAGAATGTGAAGAGTAATTAGGTAACTTAACATCTTAAGGGATTCTAGGGGTGTCAAATATTAGGATGAATTTCCCTATTTTTCATCCCAATTTTACGCGTTTCTTTTCTTGGTTGCCGGTTTCAATCCCTTTGAACATAGTAACTACTCAATGGGCATGATCATGGAACGTATTTGAACATATTTTAAACCACCAACCTTGGCTATCTTTTCCCGCAAGGAATTCCCCAAAAAGGGGAAACTCAGTTATTTGGAGGTTTCCTGAAATGGGGGGTACCCCCAAATCATCCATTTTGATGAGGATTTTCCATTATAAACCATCCAGCTATGGGGGGGTACCTCCATTTATGGAAACCGCCATTTGTACAAGGGTGATTTTGCTTCGCCATGGTAGATGGTCTCTTTGGCAATCTGGAATGGGGTTGACGCTAGTCTCATCATGTGGAAGCTCCAAATCCCACTGTTCAAAGCAGCAACGTCATGTTAAAGGTATAAAGGATTGGTATCTTTGCGAGTCTCCCAGTTTTTGCTGCTAAATGGTGCTAAATGACTCTTCCACTCCGACTGTACAGTTGCCGGCTTCAAGGAGAACACTAGAACTCTCTCGCTCAGCACCTTGATACCTTGCCTAGTTTGCTGATTGCTATTGATACGGTTGGATTGCCCAGTGCTACGCCTGAATGCTAAAGATTACATGAAATTGAAGCTGTAGTATATCAATATACAGTATGCACCTTGTCATTCCGCATGTGATCCAGGTTCACTTGGTACCATGTGGCAAACCTGAACCCAGGCCAGCCCTGCTTGGCATCCAAACATAGCCCACACCCACGTACATCTTCCACTTCTTGTAATTCCTTGGCCCGAGAAACTCAACCGATGATCCTTGGGACAAACTGAGGGAGTTTTACGGTTTCACAGCTAGAGTTTGCAACCAGTCCATGTTGCCCAGAGAGATATGGAGGTTTCAAAAACTCATGGGGGTACCCCCAGTTATCATCCATTTATAGATTGCTTATTTTCCATATAAACCATCCATAACCGTCCAGCTATTGGGGTACCCCCATGACTATGGAAACTCCCAGTCATCACCTCATGTTGCAGTCGCTGATTGCTTCCACTCAAAGTGGCTGTTGGTTACATTAGCAATGGGAACTGCCGCTCATTTTGTTATCTTTTGGCCTTTTGGGGCCCCGGGCCATTGTTGCCAACTCTTGAAACTTCTACAGTGAACAGCGAATTTGAGTCCCTGTGCCCTCCAGTAAACTAACAGAGATAAAATCACAAATCCACCATGAACATAGATATCATAGATATTCATAGATCATTTCCTGAAACACTCCTGGCTTTTTGGTGACTTCCTCAACGTTTCCAGAACTTGCTCTGCGGTGCCCCTACGTTTTTTCAGACGGCAAGTAGCGTATCCCATGGATCTTCAGGATTGAACTTCAGGAGCCTCAGAAACATCGGAGAGTTTTCTCAGCGTTTTCGATGAAAGCCACGGGTTGTAGATCTTTTTCCGACAAAAAACATGGAAGAAGCCACATCGAAGTGAGGGAAACCATGGAAAATTCCATGGAAAATTCCACATCTAAGAAGTCTTCAACCTATCTTTACCCCAGAATAAGCATCAAATAACGTCAAATATCAAATAAGAAGTTGAATGGGGAAACTGGGAATATGGACCCCCCTTGATTTTGAGGTACCCAAGACAAACACATTTAAGCGGATTTTAGGGATGGTCCAGGGTTCAACATAAATCCTGAAGTTACATCTGACTGTGACGATGTTTCGATGTTTCTCGTTTTTGAAAAGCGTTATCAATAGATGGTCTGTTCTGGTGGCAATATATAGATAAATCAAAAATCTTCTGGATGTAGCTGCACTTATTAGAAAACCTGTACCGTATGTATTCCACCATATGGTTCCGACAAACCTGTGTACCCCCCAGGAATTTAGCATGGCAATGGACAATGGCCCATGTATATTCATGTGTGGAGGATTTAGCTATACCCATCAGTAATGGTTAATATATATATAATTATTGTCCGGCTATGTTAGATTACCAAAGAGATCAATTTTTACATACCAAAACTAGGACCCCAAGATACAAGTTGGCTTTGTTTAGCCCATGCAACTGGCAACTGTAGTGATATCTCCATGATAAACTCCAGTTATAGCCTTGGCAAGATGTTCCGATCGATGCGAATCGGCGCTGGGATTGATGGTCTATCTGAAAATGGGAGATTGACCCCCAATCAACTGCCATTAAGAGTAAGACACGCGTTTTTCTGTGTAAAACGCATTGTCACCACCTAAATTACGGTCCCAAATATCTGGTTTCTCATCCCTCACATTTCACATATGGTTTCTGGCATCTGGGGGGTGCTTTTATTTTGAGATTTCCAGACTAAGATCTCCTTTCTCCAAGGGTTAAAACCCTTACTAACCCCCAAAAAATCCCCAAATAAACAGCCTTAGTAGGATTAAAGACTCAGATAACCACCCCACGTCCGCCGAGGAAACAGGTAAATCTGCACCGGCGTGATCTCGAAGATGGTCTTCCTGAATAATTCCACGTCTCGTGGAAATTTCCACGAGAAAAGGATAGTGGTCATGGTCCGATGGCATCAAAATCAGTGAAATTTAGATGATTATCATTGATTATTTGATAATTACCTGGCAACTTTTAATCTATTCTGAAGAGAATGAAATGTTGAAGCAAATGTCTGGGAATGGTGGGTTTATCCCGAATATTTGGCCATGAAAGAGAGAACATGTGGCATCAAAATGGTCAAAAAAAATATTGCAGTCCTACCCGTAGCAAAACCGTATTTTTTCCACATGTACAACCGTAGCAGCTCTCACACAAGCCTACACGTAGCAAAACCGTATTGTTTCGATATTTTTTTTTGAAAACGGCCGTAAAAACCCTAGCAACTCTCACACATGTGGCTCCAGACGATCAAAGCCGTAATGGGAAACGAAACGGTCAAGGTCGTTTGACAAAAAAAATGAGATTGTGGTTTTCCAGGTAGATGAAATGCTTAATTTTTGAGGTTGAATCACTCTTTTTCCACCATGGCTCATGGTTTTGGACGAACCTGATAAACATACGAGGTGGTGCCTTCCCAGTTCTAAAGTTGCTTTCATCCCATGAAAACCAGTTCGATATTTCGACCATAAACATCCATAAACCATAGAATTCACTTCTGCACCAGTCGCGTTTTAGAACACCCACCGTCACCGCGACCACCATCGATCAACCGCGGCACCCGTAGATCTCGGCCAAATAGACGCCGTGGGTCCGGTGATATGCGCCAGCGGCGCCAATCTCCGTGGTCCAGCAAGCTTTGATGCCCCAGATGATCTCCACCTCCTGGGACCCCAAATTTTTGGGGGTTATATAAGTTACTAAAAAAGGGGTGTGAGGGCCGGGGTATATTGAATGGGGTGGTTTAGAGTTTAGGGGTGGTTTAGGGTTTATTTAGGGTTCGTTGAATGTTTTTTTGGAGCTAGTTAGGGTTGTTTGAGATCAGATTTGTTTAAGGGTTGTTTTGGGGGATCAATGGTTTATTTAAGGTTGATTCAGGGTTGGTGTACGGTTTGTTTAGGGTTGGGTTAACTTGGTGATTCTTACGATTTTACCGTTTGTTAAAGGTTTCAATTTAAGGCTCGAAAGACGGCAATTTAGGGAGAATATCTTAAAGACATGGTTCAAAAGCTGATGTTGTCACCGCCTTAGTTAAGTGCAAAAATGCGAGGAGGCACAAGCAATATCACTATCTTGAATGTTTGCAGTTTGCGAAAAACGCGCGCCGAAGCAAGCCAGCAGATAACAGTCCCGCATGGAATTCTGCCGAGTTCTGCCCCCCAACATCATATGGACATACAATATATATATATATAGACGTGACAATAATTGATAATATAGTACCCTGGGGCAAATGTTTAGGGTTTGAAGCCATGATTTTAATCAGCTATTTTGCCGAGAGGTAAGAAAAATCGACCTCGTTGGGTCGACGGATACCATAGCTATATATATATATAGTTATATTAAATTACCGGAGGTCTAATATCATATAGTTATTATAGTCATTATATAGCTATAGTTATTATATATATATAGTTATATAGCTATATATCATATATGGACTGTTGATCTGATTATATATCCCTCAAAACTATAATTACCAAAAATCATAGTAACAATGGAAAAACACAGGTTCTGAAAAATGAAAAAAGAGGAACCCTGATGATTTCCCATGATATTCCCAAAATATGAGTGTTGCTTCTACCCCAAAAAGAAATCAATGTTTCACCCCATATCTTTTGTTTTGGCAGAGGAGATGGGATGATGACATTCCCAACTGAATGGGGAAAATAAAAGTCATGTTTCAAACCACCAACCAGAATTCCATTTAACTATGGTCTATGCTTAACTATGGATTATCCCATCACCATTTACGTAACAGCCTAGTGTTGATATTTCCATATCATTATCCCATCCAACTATGTTAATTTACTGGAGGTTACAGTAAACCCCATTCCCATGACGGATCCATGGTGCTGGTATATTAATGCTAACAAAAAAGGGGTATATTGATGGGATCCATGGCACACCATATATAGCACCATGGATCCGTCATGGGATAGAAATGACAGCTCCCCAAACTCCCACAACTTGCGGGCCTTGGAAAAGGTCAGGCCACCGTAGAGCAAGGCATCGCCGAAGGAGACCAAGGATCCGCCGTCATCCGCCTGGCGTGTCAAACCATAGGGGATTTAGATATGATAACGTGAATGGTAACATGATCATATTATAGGTTAAGAATGAATGATATATATATATATATATATATACATATTATATTTATCATTAACCTATAATAAATATATATATATATATATCAACCTATAATAAATAACAATCTAATAATATATTTAATAATAATAATATGTATAGGTTAATAATTATCCGGTCAATGTGGATACATAGCCTCTGGTTATTTGACCGAGAGAAATGGACAATCACCAGTTCTTTTAGGTAAAGCATCATGTTTATGATCTATACATGAGCCATATTCCACAACTATGTCAAATAACCTGAGGGTGTTTGGTACTCAAGTTCATTGTGGCTGTTAGGGCTTGTGGGCTTTTATTAGATACTAAGATTTGTCGTTGTCATTCCAATGTTTTTATTTTGTGTCTGCTTTCTTTACCATGGGATATAATTATATATATATATGTATGGGGTATGAACGGTATGAACTGATTTAAACAACATGATGCTTGGACAAACAAACTCTCCAACTCAAGCTCCGAAGGTCAGGGGTGCACATCTTTCTCTTTCTTAACTAAGGATATTCCTCAAAATGACCACGTAGACGTGGCTACAGAGTTATCCAAGAACACCAAAAACGTCAACTGGAGACCATCATTCACAATAAAACACAGAAGGTGAGACACACATACAAATAGATATGTAGATATTTTATATAATATTATAATATATTAATGTACAATGTACATAATATTATATAATATTATATATAATGTTAGATAATATATCTGGGTAAATTATAATAATTCACTACCCTGAATTAAGGCCATTTGGGAATGAATCCCCTTACTAACCATGATTTCCAGTGAGGTCGCAGTGAGGTCGTTATAATTTACCCATATATATAAATATATATATTTATTATATATTACATATAATAATATATATAATATAAGATATAATATTATATATCTCTACAATATTAAATATATATATAAATAAATATATGTATAATATATATATATATATATATATGTAAATATATATGTATATATATATATGTTTATATATATGTATATATATATATATATGTATATATATGTATATATATATATATATGTATATATATATGTATATATATATATACGTGTGTAGATGTTTGAAACCGTTGGTCTAGATGTAGATGTTTGAAACCAGAAAAATAAAACCAACATGCCACATATTTGAAGCCACCAACAGCGCCTTTGTGAGAAGCCACTTGGCGCGAGAGTCTTTCTCATTGGTACTGAGCGAGCCAGGAGAGATAGGAATCATGCCGCCGTTATTGGGATGGAATATATTGGGAATATAATAGAAAATAACTATAACATACTATAACCAATTATGCTGGAATAGACTGTGAAATAATGGGGTTCAATCTATGAATGGGAATATTTTGTGTTTCGGAACATGTACTGAGGTTATATGAACGACAATATAGGCAATGTCATAACCCATCCATATTGGAGGGTTAGAATCCCATACAGATGGTAAAATTGGGGATCCTATTGCTTTAACAACGTGATGATTTACCCAAATTGGGATCCAAGCAGCAAGAATGGTGGTATAGTGGGATGTAAATTGGGGATATCACGATATAGTTTCAATGGGACTTACCCTTCTGCTAATCTGCCACGTGGCTAGCTGGAAAGTCCGCAAATTGGAAGAAATTTAGTTCGCTGGGAACATCATCGAACTAAATGGTGGATTTTCCAGCAATCCACGTTTGATTGCCAGAGGGTAAGAGGGATTTACCATCGCAACCAGCAACCTCCAAAAAGGATAGAATACTGTTTCCCTATTCCTGATGTTTTTTAAATTCATTCCAAGGTTTCCAATTGTTCTATTCTGGGGTCGCTGTAACCAATGCTGAGGCAGCCTGAACCCAGGTGTTGTACCCGAGTAAGCATGGGATTTCATGGAGATACATTGCAAAATTACTTCAACATAGGGGTTGACTGGTGATTCAATGGAGACAATTGGAATGTATGGTAATATAGCAAATTCAAACCAATGTAAATGATCTTAAATGGGGATATCCCGCGATATATGAGATCAACAATATGAGATAGCTGCCCAGATTGATTCCTGCTGCGGAGTGAATGTATGTATATGCCTACTTATATGAATCATTTTATGTCTAGCTATCTATAATATCTCTCTCTCTACATATAGTCTGGCTAAATTCTAATATTTCACTAACCTGAATAGTTCGGCCATTTAGGGATGATTTCCCTTATTTACCCAGATATAATCATATGTATGTGTTTACAACATCTATGTCCGACCTCTGGCTTTGCTGAGAAATGGACATGCGAAATCTGTGTTGGGTGTTCTGATTCATCTGAGTGACATGATCTCGCTATCAACTCAACACTTCACCCAACCATCTATGTCTAGTCATCTTGGAGTATATAGACTATATTTTTTCAACATCAATAAAAAGCATCTTTGAAAGCTCTATATTCTATCTACTTCAGGATGATTATATATCTGGGTCCATGCTTTAATTTGTGATTTACACATACACATGTAGTGTCTATTGAAGTTCGGTCACAACATATTTACAGTAAACATTCTCAACAGTGGATCAAGACCTGGAAAATCCCAGCACCTTACCATGCAATGAAACGTATGATTCGCAATACGGATCATAGCACAAAATACCCTCTGGTAATGTCAAAAGAGTTATTGAAAATGACCGTTTATAGCTGAATTTACCCATTAAACATGTTGATTTTACATAGCTATGTTAGTTACAAAGGGTACCTTTGGTTGAATCTAGAAATGAGACCTTGGTTGCGAAGCTGCGAGCTGGTTCTCGTGGTATGATCGGTTGAGGAGAGGTGCAAAAGCGCGTTCGTTGTGATAGTCCGGCTGCATTCGCACGTAGCTACACTGCATTCATCACCATGTGCCCACCAAAGACTAATCTTTTGGAACTTGTAAATCTGTAAATCTTACACACATTTACATTAGCTGTATAAATTTGTACTTGAAATCGCCAGCTCATAGACTCCCAGATCATTTCCCTTTCCGCTATGGCGAGCTGCAAGACCAAGTCCACTTGGCCGTTGCTGCCAAAGACCTCGGATCCAGCGAGGTGTCCATCCAGCATCCCCAAGACATATGGGCAGCCAAGGGATGGTTTCTATAAATTACCCTCCTAAATCCTAAAACCATCCTAAAACCATCCAATTGATGACCAATTGCCACCCCTTGGGACCATGATTTCACTACAATAGCTTTGAGTTTTGAGCTGTTTTTCAGCTTTGGGTTACAGGATATTACATGCCTGGAATCTCCAACTCTTGGTGAAATCCCTGACAAGCCATGACGGGCTCCAACTCGAAACAACAGGCCGGGCCAAGGCGCAGGTGGATCATAGCCCTTTGCCCAGAGCTTCACGCCGCCCCTGAGGCGTGTTGCAGCCATGGTCTGATATCTTCAGAGGATATTCCACAAAAGTTGGCCTACATGGGCCTTACATATCGCCATATAGCGCCATTGACGTCGTGTAAACTCGAGCGTGTTTTTGTTGCAGGATCTGAAAAATATCTGTTGCAGAAAAGCCGTTGCTGATCCAGCATGATCCCTAAAAGCAGACTTTTAACGCATGGATATATAGTAGGTATGTTATGGGATAGGCAACCAACAAGGGGATGTGATCCGAAAACACCTGATGAAAGCCGCCCATCGGGATAGAGTGGGACCAAAGAGATGCATGAGCTGAACATGATGTACCCACAATGGTTTATCATAATGGTCCCTATGAAAATCATCAATGGAACCATCCACCATGTTGGGGTTCTTAGTTGGTGATGTATGGAACCATAGTTCATGATGAATTTACTCCATCATATCCCAACATAGACCATCCGATAATTTAACATAGCTATTGAAAATAGCCCATGTACAATTGGTTTACCTATTAAAAGTGGTGATTTTCTATAGTTATGTTAGTTTACCAGAGGGTAAATCCCACGAAACTCCCTAAAAATCCCTAGGCCCTATAAATACACATTAAATTCAATACATAAATCTTCATTAACTAAATCTCCACATCCATAATATACATAATATATCCCAACATATATATATATAAATCATCCTCCCTATGTCAGTTGTGAAGCAACTGAGCGAACCATGCTTGTATAACCTTGTGGGTCTCAATATTGTCATACAAAAATAATGGAGATATAGTAATATTGATTTGTATGGGGGGTGACAATTATTGGGGGATACTGATACTATTTATTATTGGTAACCCGTATATTCCAGTTATAGTTATATTTATACAATGATTATATAATATAAATAGTAATTGAATTATATAAGGTTATATTTCATGTAATAAGCCCATTATATAAATCAATATTTATCTATGATTGATTTAAGATATGTCATACCCACTATGGGCTATTTATAACTGGATTTTCATAATAATGGGGGATCAGTTTTTCCAGTTATAGTCTTATTCATCATTGGTAACCCCTTACTGGATTTATATCCCAACTTCTGAGTTTTTTTCTAACGGTGTCATACCCAGCAAGCCGAACCGAAAAACAAAGCACCGAACCATGGCATATGCAGAGTGAGTGACATGAAAATATCCCAACTCCATGGATTTGTTGTGAACATGGAATTTCCCTGAATTGATAGTTGGCAGTGTGTCAAAACCTTGTACCCCTGGTGAACATCAAAATAGCTGGTAAATGGATGTTCATCCCCCTAAAAATGTATCTATAGGGGTTGACCCATACCCATCTCTAGACTCATACCATCCCAATTTGCAACGAAGATAGATGAAGTTTACCCAGCATTTCTAGACTTTCCCGGAAAACCATGATGGATGTCGCGACTTTTTTTTTTCCATACCTAAACCTTTAGCATCCTTTACCCAGCCCCCCGCGAACCGCGACTTCCTGGGGCACCCAACAAGTCCTCATCCACGTCACTACCGCCGTCCATGTCCTCAGCGGGGACAGAAAACGGGAAACCGCCGAAGAAATTTCCATAGATTTAACTCTCGCCCTCTATATATATATATGTATATAAATATAATATGTGTATATAATATGTAATATGTAATATATAAAATATGATATATGATATCACAGATGATCATAGCTATAAACTTTAGTCATCCATAATCTATGTACAGAATTTACATAAATATAGATGTACACTTGAGGTTGCACTGTGGTTGTCAGTTGAGACAGAAAAGAAGTTGAAAATGTGGCCAGCAAAACTTGGCAAATAAACTTCTCAGGCATGACCTACATAGACAAATTGATCGGGTCAAAATATGTACGGTAATTAAAGTTGATTGAAAGGCGCTACTCATCCACGTAGCATGGAAGTCATCAAGTACCATCAGTCCTACGTGAAGGTTGCACATCACAGACAATGATTGAAACTGCCAACCGGATCGACTTTTCATACCAGTTTATCCACTGTCCAGCAAAAGTTGGTAGTTTCGAGTTGGCCAGAAGGGGAGCTGAGATATCAATGAAACATGGAGATTCACCACAGATTGGGGATCTACCCAGCAAATAAACGTTGGTTAAAACTCCATAAACATGGGGACTGGAGGAACGCAAACCCGAAGGTGAGATATGCTGATATGCTGCCCTATCATGTCCTAGATCTGGTTGGTGGTGCAATAACCCTCTTGAAAAATCATGGAGTTCGTCAATGGGAAGGATACGGAAGGATGACATCCCATATATGAAATGGGAAATAATCCAGCCTTGTTTGAAACCACCAAGCAGTAGATCCAGTAGATTTTCACGTTACCAGTGCTGATTTCTTCTGGATTTCACCATCGCTAAAAATTGGCTGGTGGAAATCAGCCTCTTCGACTACCAGAACCAAACCATTCCTGTACTTCCCATCCGTAGCGCTGATGCTTAGATTAACTTATGTTATCTTATACATATATATATATATTGTATAGATATATATTAATATATGATATGTGTTTTTTCCCCCTACACCTTGACCCAATGCAAAATCACGGTCACAAATCGCCCGTGGCCCCATTATCGCCAGGCAGCATCGAAATCGAAGCATCCAAAGTTGCCGGACTGCCAGAGATTATCCTCGTACCTAACGGGGAGTGGAATGATTTCCAGCTACGAATTGAGTGCTGTGGTTTTAACACTGCAACTCAACGATCCAATTCACAAAGATGGCTGGTGACTTAATATAAATGTAATTGATTCTGTCTTGCGAACTATCAAAATGAACAAATATTGATGAACAGAGGCCGGAGATCTAGAATGTCGCCAAGGAAAACCCAAACATGGAGGCCTTGATTTCTGACTGGAGCTCCCAAAGTACCGCAGTGTATGATGAAAATAACAAATCCTTTCCGGCTTAGAAACTGTCTGCAAAAATCATACTTGTGGATCTATTCATTTTGTGGTCCTAGATGGGGGCTAAAATGGCAAAAAAAAATGTGGAAACGGGATTGTTGCCTCAGGTCCATTACCAAATGTTACAAGAACCACTGCTCACTTGGGTCCTCTTATCTTCTTTCAGATTTTCTCGGTGGAAATGTGTAGAAAAGATGAAGGCCTACAACGTGCCCATCATGTCGCAACAACACACAACGAAAATGAAATGGCTTAAATTGTTTTAACCCCCTCCCCCCAAAAAAACAATGCAATTTTGAAAAATGATCAACGACTGGATTTTGTAGCACCCAATTTTCGAGACAATTTCAAACTGAGGTCCCAAAAGTATCCAACTCTGATTCTGGTTCCGGTCATCCCCGGGCGTCCCCGCATGGTCTCACCCTCATCTTCATCATAGAATTCGACCTGCTCTCGAGCGAGCGCCCAACCAAAACAATGTGGAAACTTAGTATGACCATGTATGACATAGTACCTGTTGCCACAGGGTGCTGGCTGCACGGACCAAACGCATCATCGGCCAGTGAGGGCGGTAACATTTGCGCAATGATTTCCAGGTGATATCCCTAGTTTTGATCATTAAACCACTGGTTAATGTGATGGTTAGACTCCATGTGTTTCCGCTTAAATGCAACGCCATGAGGGCTTGCCTGAGAACAATAGCCTTCACCCTTGGCGGAGCGCCACTCGTCCTGGAGGAGGTTGGGGGTGGTTGGAAATCCGTGGGCTCGATTTGCCAATCTAACTAGCAAACTGGAGGCATTCATTTTGTTCATGAAATGCATGAACGCATGTTGGTGTTATTTAACACCAAAACTTGGGCCTGACCCAAAAACATGACCTGAATGAATTTGGCAACCCAAAAATGGGATGTTGCCAAAGAAAGGGCACGGGGCAACCTGCAAAAGGGTCCAACCAGCCATGCGCAAGGACTTAGCACTTTTTCACCTACAAACTACAAACGTGGTGTTCTGCAAGTCTGAGACCGTTTTTGTTTACCCGGTGCATCCCCACCAATTTTGAAAAGTGAAGCTCCCAACCACAAAAACGAACAAATGCAATTTCAGTTGTTGAAAAGCACATTTCCCAGAAAGCGACAGTGGCTCTCCCAATCCGGCGCCAACCGCCCAGTGACCAATGATGCTGGAGTTTCCAACTTGCTGAAGTGAACCGCAAATGCAATTGATATTCAATGTATGTAGAAGAAGCAAATGCTATTTGTATAGAACGTATGTAGCAATGATATTGCAACATATATGTCCGTATATCATTAACCAAAATGTGTCTGAAATGTGAAAAAACATGCAAATACAGAATCTAAACGCAGATAGGTAGAGAGAGAGAGAGATATATATATATACATACGCACACAAGTTCAACCAAACAAATATGCATAGAACACAACCATGAACATGAATACTTACCATTCACGAAACGCCAATGTATTTCTATATGCGTTCCAAAACCAAGAAAGGGGCGACTTTCCTGTCCGAACCAGTTGTGGGCCACCATCGGGTTTTGACGTCTACCATGGGGAAATGCTGTTGAGCGGATGAAAAGAAAAAGCTCTGCGTCACTATGTGCTGACGTCAACATGTTGCATTGCGCACCAAGCCGAATCTACTTCTAAATGTGCAGAAACACAAAGCATTACAAAACCCACGCGTGTTTACGCGCATCAACGTTTACCGAACATAAAGGGCAAGAGAAATAAAAATACAATGTATATAGAAAATCTGTGTGTCCTCCAGCATTAGGAGCAATACAAGTTACATTTCTTTCATGATTTTGTTCTGCCCATTTGCGGCTTCCACATGCTGACAATTGCATTTTGAGCTTCGTCATATATTGTAACAAAACCTTTGCTTGTGGACTGGATCTGAAGATAACCGAATGGATCTCTAGCGTCTACGGGTTTGTCTCAAAGAATTGAGGGAACGGTCCCAATTTCCCAATCCACTTGTTTATCGTCATCTTTACTTTTAAAATTGCATGCAATTGCCAATATGATCGATCTGCCCAATCCTCTCAAAACATCAAGGGAAAAGTCCCAATGCACTTGTTTGTTGCAATCTTCCCTATTGAAATTGCCAGCGTGATTTGCCCCCCATCCTTTCAACAAATCAGAAAAAGAACTCAATCCACTTGTTAATCGCCATCTTCCCTAATCTTCCGTATTATTGAACTTGCCAGTATGATTTGCTCCAGTCCTCTCAACAATCAGGGAAGAGTTCAACTTGGTGATGGTTAAAATTGCTAATAATAATGATTTACATACCCAACCCTCTCAGACATTAAGGGAAAAGTCCCCATCCACTTGTTTATCGCCATCTTCCAGAAATTGCATGAACTTGCCAGTATGATCTGCCCAATCCTCTCAAACATCAAGGAAACGATTACAATCCTTTCGAACATATTTCCCTACTTCGTGGATTTTTGGGGTATACGGTATACCCCACTTTCAAATGAATCTCTGCCAGTTCCAAGCATTGCCGGAGCGAGGTTTTTTTTCAACAAGGAAATCACTAGATGTTCTGTTACCATGTTGGTTTGCGATATGGCGGAGCTTCACCAACAAGAAGAGAACATCATGCCAACAATCTGAGAGCACAATTGTACCACATCATATATATATATATAAGATTGTAGCATAGCAACCTCAAACCGGGTACCAGCGGTCACAGAAAAAGGACCAACATCCCGCAGCTGTTGTCTGGTCCGGAAGTTGTTCATAGGAACTCTTTTCGGAACCAGGAAAATAGGGAGGGTCAAATCTGGGTTTCAGTTCAATGTTCCTTCAAACCGATTGACAAATGATGACGAATGGCATTGAATAGTCGTATCCTCAAGAGCAAAAAGGTATCGATGGACCAGTGTATCCAGTACTACATGCAAATTATGAGATTGGAGCCGCATTTGCGGCTGTTGGCTCAGAGCCTCGAAATACAGAATCATGATCAAAGTACCGAAATGATGGGGTTTTTTCCATGGCCAAACGCCATTTTTCTGGGGTAAAACACCATTTTCATGAGTTTTTCATGGGTTTTCATGGGTTTTCACGGTTATCATGGGTAAATACTTCAATTCCCCGGCCCCTTGACGCTCCAACGCTCCACCAACAGTCCGTGATGTAGACATAGCGGCGGCGCCGGCGCCGGCGGCCGTAGTTCTTCTCCTCGTAGCCTCAACGGACTACGGCCGGACCCCAAGGGCCGATTGGAAGATGTCGATTGGAAGGTAAACATAAAAATGGTTTATATATGGGAATATCTATGGTTAATGGTGATGAATAGTGAATTAATGGTGATTAATGGTGGTTATTAATGGCTAATAGTGAATTAATGGTGGTTACCCTCTGTTAAACAAACATAGCTATTGAACATGGCCATAGAAATAGTGGATTTACGCATTGAACATGGTGGATCTTTCCAGTTCGTTATGTAAACGTTTACCAGAGGGTAGAGGAAACTTGGGATTTTCTCTAGAATTGATGGGATAATGATTGAACACTTGTAGGGCTGCCACGTCAAGAATGTGAACTTTAAACAACAATAATGCAGTCAATGGATATAGTTCAACCGAACATTTCCAAGGAAACCATGCTTTTAAAGCTCCAAAAAATAAGGCTACTCGCGTCAAGTTTCCTTTCAACCATTGTTTTAGCAGGCGGATGCAACGAAGAGACAGCTTGACCACCTCCATGAACAGTCTAATCATATCAACAGTGATGTTGTTAATATTAATATTAATATTATTATTATTATCATTCTTATTATACACTATGGAATTATTTCAATAAGTGTCTATAGGTAGTAGTGTTTAACAGTAATAGTATGATATTAAAAGTATCCATCCATGTGGCAATACTATCTATATTCTACATTATTCATTGCCAAATGGTACATTAGATCATTATTCTACATTATTAGAATGGTATTAATAATGGTACATTATGATACATCTACATTATTCTATTTGGTATCTAATAATAGTATATGACAATTCATTTTGGTGCTGTCAACCCATCTGCAAAAAACACAAGGTCAGTAGATGTCATTGGGGGGGATCCTCAGCCCATCTGGACAACATTCCAGTGACGTCGCGATGAGGTCGTTATAAATCATCCAGAAATATGGTTAAAATCTACATATCCCCACATTATATACCCATGATATATATATATATATATATGTGGGTGAATTATAATATTTCACCAAACTGAATTAATGCCATTTGGGGATCATTTTCATTACTAACCATGATGATAGTGAGTTCGCAGTGAGGTCGTTATAATTTACCCATATAAATATATATATATATATATTCCATTTATACCCATCATTCGGGGATCATCATCCCAGTCATATGGTGGGTTGTATTCCCATGTTACATCCCCGTTACTTGTCTGGTTGGTGGTTTCAACCATCCCAAAGCTAGAAGTCATCTCAACCAAACCATCCCTCTTGTATGGTTGGTTATGGTTGAAAAACAATCTCCTCCAGCAATCAAAAGTGGCTCCAAAATCCCCAAAAGTAGCTGATTTTCCTATGATTTTCCCCATCATTTTCATTGTTTTTTAGGTGATTTTCCCATATATTGAACAACAATCAGTGGGGATTTCCCATTTCCCCCGCTTGCCGCACTCGCAGATCCAAAAAAAAAACCGCCAGCTGCGCCTGCCGTGGAGGTGGTCTTTACCACACGGGTGCCGCCGCGGCAATCGCCTCGAGAGGCAGAACTGGTCGACTGGCCCCAAGGATAGAGGAAATTTGAGAATCTCATTGGAAAAGTATGGAAAAATATGGAAAAATGTGGACATACGATCAATGACTTGGAAAAAAATGAGAATCTCATTGGAACAAATTGCAAAATGATGGTGAACTATGGAGCAATATGGAACAATTATGGATCAGTTAATGGAAAATGATTGACAAAGCAATGGTAATTTCCCGAGAAGGGCGCATAACTACACATCAAAAACGATTCACAACATAAAATATGTGTAAACGATTGTAAAAGTATGTAAAAATATGAAAATAAGAGAGAATTACAGAAACCTAATGGAATGATATGGAATGCATGTGAGCAGAAATTCGAAGAACTGATTCTGATGGAAAAAATGATGGAACAAATTCGGGATAGCCATCAAGAATTGTATCTTTGCTTGACAATCATCGAAGGAAGTTTAGAAGTCAAACTTCCGACAATATGGACAGATGAAAAGCAGAGCAGGGAAGAGGCAGAGAGAAGAGAAAGATTAGAAGAGATAAGAGTAGAAGAGAAAGAGTAAGATGCG
>Ga0126342_10001396_pt1 | contig 33780 bp, 33 predicted proteins | sample Cyp1metagenome_FD_92528 | JGI IMG/M metagenome (GOLD analysis project Ga0126342, IMG submission 92528) | Coral microbial communities from Lord Howe Island, Old Settlement Bay, Australia - Cyphastrea 1 metagenome | ecosystem: Host-associated > Invertebrates > Cnidaria > Coral ...
ATAAAATATATTATATAAATTAATCTAAATTAATTTATTAAATTTAATAATATTATTGTTTAATATTTAATTAATTAAATTATATAATTATTTAAATTTTATAAAATTATATATTTAAAATATATTTTAAAATTATATCTTATTAAAATATTATATAATTACATTATTTTCAAATAAAATTAATAATAATTAAATAATATTTTATATATTTAATAATTTTATAAATATCTATTTATATTTATTATCCGTAATTATTACGGGCAAAATTAGATCATATCCTATCGATCATAATTTAATAAAATATAATAATATAAAATAATAATAAAAATATATATATAGAAATAATAATAAAGATAATAATAATAATCATATTAATAACAAAAATATCAATAATAAGAGAGGTAATAAAAATAATAATAAAAAAAATAATTATAAATTAAAATATATCGATTAATATCAATTAAAAAATCAATAAAAATAGAATATTAATATTTTCCAAAAAACATTTATTAAAATATTAATTAAAAAATCAATAAACATAAAATATTAATATATTTTATATATTCCAAAAAAAATTAATTAAGATAATTTCTTATAATCCTATTTATAATTATTATTAAAAAAAAAATATTCCAAATTATTATAAACATATATTAATTAAATTATTTCTTATCAATTATTAAAAAAAGATTAAAACAAACAAAATTCAAAATAATATTTTATTAATTTCAAATATTAATAATTTTGCCGGATATTTATATAATTAATTAATATATTAATTTTAAAGATTATTTTTGCAATATTATAAATTAAATTAATTATTAAATATATATATATACACATATTAATAGGAAAAATAAAACATTAATAAAATTATAATTTTCGGGTCTTAATTTCCCTTCCTATTTTCTTATTTTCCAAATATTCCTAAATATTTTTAATTTCATTATATTCTATATTCCACGCTCCCCATTTTCCCATTCCACACTCCATACCCCAGACTCTACACTCCACTTCGCTGTCTACACTTTCCACTGAGCATTCCAGTCTCCACCTTCAGACTCCTTCACACTCCACACTCTACACTCCAGACTCTACACGCCACACTCTGACACCCCACAGTCTACAAGGGTAGGAGTTATACATATCTGTATATATATATATACTTATTGGATTTTTATTTTTGTATATTTTTGTGGCATATTGTCGGGTTACATGGGTGGACCTTTGACGATATCCTTTTCAAGGAATCATCTGGCCCGTGAAAGTGCTGACTGCTCGCATGGGCCAGGTTGATCTAGATTTAATTTGTTGTTCGAATGAGAAGCATATCGTTACATCGACATCTTACATCATCTTAGCACCTTTGCTCCATGATTTCTCTATGATTTCAGCTGTCAAATCAACAAATATCAACAAGGCCTGCAACTGAAACTTCGCATTGCTCAGCGATGCTGCGGCCTGATGCCATAGCCCTTCAGAATATCCTGCAGATGCACATAGATGCAGATGTTGACAAATAGCCACCGGTACAAAATTAGTTACACATACGATCGAAAGAACATGATAAACATTTTCAAGTAGGGTTTTTGTGTTCGATTTTATCGAGTTTAAGCAACGGCAAGGATTCCTTGAGTTCGAGTGTTCAGGGTGTTGAAGGCAAACTTGTACATTTGTCCCATGTCACCCACAAGAAGTACTTGACTGGCTCCTTCACGATATTGCAAGCTAGACTAGACTCTGCATTCGATTGGTCTAGCGGCACAATTCTCTCTCCCCTCAATTGCCAAAATGTGCAGTGGAAGTGTGAACAAAGGAAGTACTACATTGTATATATAATACTGTTTGGAGACCTTAGATACCCAACCTTACACATCTCCCAGCTTCAAACATTGGCTTCCAAAGGGACCAAAACATCTTGATTTTCATAGAGAGAACTTCATGATCTTCATGGGACGCCTCGTTGTACACTGCGGCGGTCCTCCGGCTTCCACTCAGGTGCTTCCTGCGAATGTTTCAACGGTACATTCGGTGTACGTTCGGTGTACATGTACATCGGCATACCCAAAAAAAGGAACTTTGTTGGTATCAAAATGATGATAAGCACTGAATAAAACCGTAATCACAATCACAATTTGAGGATAACTTTCGGACAAAGCCTCGCCTCTTTTTGCAAAGAATAAGCGTAGCAACATGACCTGAACTCCTGAGCCCCTTCCTGGATAGTGGCAAAAATTAAGATCCTTCCAGGATTCAGGACCCACAACTCACAACTTTCGATTCATCAAGCTTCCAGGCCTCAAAGCTGAACTCCGGCTCGTACTTCACATAGTGCTGTCTAGAAGGCCACCAGAGTGCCTTCACCTGAATGGGGGGCTATTGGCTGGTTCCAAGATTTCCCTGCATGGCAAACGCTTTGTGGGACGAACATCATGAAACATCAACCAAAAGTTGAAGCTCTACCAAACTGGTCTACCTTTTGAGATTTTAACCACTGACATCAACCAAACCTCAAACATCCTCAAACATCGTTTAGACCAAAGAATGACCACGAACTCCGAGTACCAGTTGAGTCTTGCTCCAACAAGGCTTTGGGATTAGTGTAGAAAGCTCATTCGGAACTCATCTGATTACGACGGTTACGTCCAAACATCGGTGACGCCTTGATCCAAACATGTCAAATTCAAGATTGGTCACCAAATGCCAACAATCATACGTCAAATGGTCAATTTTGGATAATTTTGGATGTATTTGAGAGGTCCATACTGGTTCATACGGCTTCCCATCTTCGGACATTGTAGATGCCAGGGTGGGGGACACCGGCACCTTTTCTGGCTTGAAGGAGATCTTGGGCACCTGCAACCGAATGGCAATTTGTACCGATAACAAACAAAATCTCCAATCATTTAAGATTCATGCGGTAAACCTGAAGCCATATACCATACCTACTGCGACATACCCAATATCAAGAAATGGGTTGCATGAAGATCTATAAAGTATACATCTGATACATCCTTCAAAAAAATGAGGCTTTATGGCACTGGGTTTACCACATCATCATCCAGGGACGATTGGTGCCAAGTGCCAGGCTGTGCCATCTGTGGTCGGCTTCACTCGGGCAGTGAGGAGATCTTTCTCCACCAGCTGGGCGCAGGTTGATGTTGATCGCACTAGTGGAAGAGTATCCATTTATAATGATGCTCCATTAAGATTCACTAAAGTCTATTTTAGTATTCCAATAATAATTGGTGATCCATTCTGAGATTCTGGCTTAGTGGCATACATATATATATATATATATAATATCATATAATTATACATGCACCAGTCCTCAAATATACCCATACCCCATGGCCGCGCACTCTGGGAGTCTGGCTGGGAAATGCACTGCTGCCTTGAAGTGGTCAGGGACCAGCGCAGACTGACGCGTCGCTGATGTGGGATGGGACGGGAGCACAGGGATTCAATAGGGATTTAATAAGGATTTAATAGATGCTAATAGGAATTAATACTAATATAGTACTATTATTGTACTATTACATTATATGTTTGGTACTATTAATAAGGATTCAATCATCCCCATAATCCCCACGAGAGTACAAAATTCATTAACCAGCAACAATTGCAACAATGGGGATTTGTTGGGATTCAATGGACTCTTTTAGAATATATATATATATATATAACCAACTGTAACCAACTCAATATGATGTGGGTGTATCTGAAAATGGAGGTTATACACCCCCTTTTTTGGACATCTTGATGGGGAAAATGGTGATGAACCAAAGGGCTAGCCTATTCTCAGTCAAAGTCATTTAAAATAATTGCGCTCCCACACTCTGCAGTCGCCATAGATCATTTGAAATCCATCCCAGAATCCAGTGCAACAACCTGGATATTGATCAATGCCTATCTTTGGTGGGACATGGTGAGACAGTGGATAGCAGCAAATCATCTTGGCCTCTGAAGAAGACTTCTGCATTGCCCTGGCAGGTGATCGGTTGAAGTGGATTTTCACATATTTCCAACATGGTCCAACAGGTTCCGACACGTTCTGTTCAGGAGTCAATACATTCAAACTCGACATCACTCAACAGCATTCAACAGGCAACTTTCCACCCTTCTTTCCATCCTTCTTTCCACCAAACATTCCGGAAGTTCCCAGTGCTCCGCATGGAGCTGCACACGCTAGAGCTGCCTGGATTGCAGGATCGCCGTTTCGCAATTTTTTGGTGACTTCGCTGCACCAATGAGTGCTATGAAAATTATGAAACCCAGGCGCAACCAAATGCCAGAACTACCCAGAATTATACAGATATATTAGGAAATATATGAGTTTGTGAATCGAAATTAGGAAAGGTCCTTTGTGATCTTTGTGCCAGGATTGGCTGACTTCCGGTCTGACATTCTTTCTACTTTCTGCTGCGAATTTTAAAACCACCAAACCCGTAGCGCCTGCGAGAGACAATGGACTTGAAGATTCCGAACATCTACTGGAAGCTCCCCTGGATCCGAACATGTGCAAGGATGGGTGTAGAACCACCAAACCATTTCGCCTGACGAATTGACATGATTCAAATTAAGTCGTGATAATCAATGAGTTAATTACAGTAAGCTAAATGGTATTGTGTCTATTCGAACAAAATTGACCTGAAACACATGGCATTTTCCGCGCCAGAGAATCTACACCAACAACTCCAGCAACTTCGACTCAGTCCCGGACCGATTTCGGGAACGCCGATGCTTTCGGGCCTCCTCAAAACAGTGTCACACTTTGCCTGCTGAACAAATATTGGGTACCAGTAGTCTTAACAAGTCCCACAGTTTTGGGATCTGAAGTTTGGAGAATTCAAGATGATACAAATATAATCAAATATATATATATATATATTGAATTATATTGATATATGTATATATAAGGTAATACAGTTTCTCAAGCAGAAAATAGCAGAAGGGGGGGCAAACAAGATGGTTTTAAATGATTGTATGGCAGTCCTTGGCTCTTTGTCGCTCGATCTCCTCCTGCGATGTTACTCGTACTCAAGTTCTGGGACTGGGTCGGGTGACACACAGTTGGGATTAACATGGATTGATATTGGATTGTGGGTAAACCAATGCCATAAACCACCCATTTGGGAATGGTTTATACATGTTTATACCACCTATAAAAATGGTGATGACTGGGGGATGGTAATCATGACATTGTTTTACCACATTAATGACAATACTTGAAACTTGAAGGTGCTGTCAACAAGCTACCCCTTCAACTTGGTGAGATCATTGTCCCCAACTCTTGAATCTCAGCACATCTGGTTGTCAATCTTCTGGGCTCAAGTCTGTGAACCAAGTTTCAGGCTCGGATTCTTGCGCCATTGATGAAGACACGTTCCTGCTGCACAACCAAAGAATCGCAACATCAAGTCCCGTTCAATCTTTTTGCTAGTCCTCTAAGTTCATGTAAAAAAGATTAAAAAAGTCTCAAACTTCTACATTCATCATCATTCATCTATATTCTACATTCCATCAGCATGCTTGCCTGCTCAAAGAGCACTTCGCAAACCAAAATACTAACACCATGCCATAGCCATTACCTGGCCCTGCCTCCTTCTCAATGCGCTGCGTCCACAGAATATTTTCACCTGAGGGGGGTGGGTTGAAGTCATCGCCCAAGCCTCTTTGGCATCCAGCTGCTTGGTCTGAGGGTGCTATCATGATATCTTCGGACTCATTTTGTCTTCATTCTGAAGCATCGTTTGACGCCATGTATGGCAAATGTACGTAACTGCTAAGTGCACGTGTCTGGTGCTTGTGCGCAAGAAGACTCAGAAGCAAACGCATGTCCACCATTGCGACTGCACTGCGAGATCAAATGACTCGAAGTGAAAGAAACGCCCCCCAAGGGCCAATGGCTGCAGTCTGTGGATACAAAATCAAAATTGGCATTCTCATCCAATCTCCACATTTCTCTGCACGGTCTTTGTCCAAGAAAGGTCATTGAATGGTTTTCCCAAAAGTTGGCGACTCAAATCTACCAGTTCACGGATCATGCAAAAGGATTTAGCTGCTTAAGATGAGTTTCATCATGGTTTCATCATTTTTTAACCTCCTGGCAAACAGTGGCAAAGTGGAGCATCGTGTCTTTTGAAGCGATGACAAATGTCGTCTGAGCGGCTCAAGGGGAGCCGATTGGAGCGATGTCGGCACTCCTCTTCAAGCAAGTCGAAAGTTGGACATTTTTGGAGAATTACAATGAATTAAAATGAATTAAATATAGAGAAATATAGGGAAAAACTGTATTTGGAAATAGATATAGGTTGAGTGTATATCTTTAGAACATTTTAGAACGCTTTTCAGATTTGTGATGAACTGTACGAACTCACGGGCAAAACCAGCAAGACACGTCTTGATAATTGTGGCGACGGTCATGAGTTTTGCTGTGCATCGCCACTGGCCTCTGGCACCAAACTAGGAGCCTGGTCAGCAAGGACAATATCAGCTGTGGGGACCATCAAATTGTGACTTGTTCAGGACGTGTGATGGACCCTCCAAGTTTCATCAGCAACTTTAATGACATACTTCAGTATACTCTCACATCATTTCACGTCAACTACCGCGGTGACTCCGGACCTCTTTTCTCCTGCGACAGAGTAGAGGGAGGAGTTCGTAGGATCCTCGTCTCATGCGCTCCACAAGAACAGACCTTCTCAAGGCTACTGTACGACCTCTTGTGCCTAATGCAATGTGACATGATGTTGACAAACTGTAAAATGCAGAGTCTGCAGGAGTCTGCGCACTGGCTGAATCAGCCAACCCATTTTGTGTATTTTTGTGTCACATATTGGAACATCTCGTGAAGACATCAAGGCAAAGTGAATCTCCCGTCCGACGCCACGCTAACTTTGGCGAGCGATTGCGAGTTTTGAGCGCCTGAGCGAAGTTTGCTTACAGTACCTGTTTGTAGATCCCATAGTTGGTGAGGTCTCATATGTCTCCTTAAATTAACAACATTTTTGTACAATGATTCACCCATCATCCATTTCAAATTGGTGAGTACTCCCTTCCACATTTTCCACCTAATATTAAACATCCCGCAGAAACCATGGTTTAGTAAGGGATTTCCACATCTTTGGAGGTTTCCAAAGCCAGTACCCCCAAGTCATTGGTCCGTTTTTTTTTTGAAAACCCATGGTTTTGGGGGAATTCCCCATTTTAAGAAAAGGAGCTTTTCAAAGAGCTGCGCCTGGTGAGGCTTCGATTTGCTGTGAGCACCACAGCCTGGCTCACAATGTTGATTGGAGAGGTGATTTTGGGGATGGTTTATTGGGATTTACAGTAACCATCAGTTCTACTGATATTATGGGGCTATAACAATCATCAATTACAACATAGTACAGCTGTTTTATTGACAAATGTGTCCAAAAGGAATGAAATCTGGCCTCCCCGAAAGCTCAAGAAGCGAGGCTGTTAGAGGAGATTGGCATCACAATTCAACAAGGTAACCCAGTGGCTTAACCGACGCCCAATGGCACGCCTTGGGGAGCAATCCCAAATACGGCACAGTCCAGTGACATCACAAGTGATGAGCGGGCCATTGTCGCAGGGGCCATAAGCGATAGACCTCAAATGGTCGGCAACAGCCACAGTGACACTTGTCGCGAGTGCCATGGGCAAGAGGCAAATGTCATTTAGCCTTCCACGAGAATACTTTAGTGAATATGACAGAAACAGAGGCCAAGGTTGCTGCGCGATTGGCACATCCTGGGCTGTGAGAAAATGCTACATATATCTACATGCATGGATGATGGCTATAGGATGCTATAGGTACAATGAAAATACATCAATCAATCTCAATCAGTCCCAAGTTGTACTGCACTGTTGGGCCTACTTGGGCTTGGATTGATTTACGATTTGTGACCTACCTACTGTAACTCCTTCTGCTGATTGATGCCCAGCCCAGCTCAGCCCATTGAACAGATTTGCAGCATTGCATGACATGTGTTTTCACTTTTCACTTTCACTTTGTTCTCCCAATCACCACATGGCAAAGCTTCCTCGTGCCTGCTGTCCGCATTTGTGCACAAGAAACTACGTGTTAACATTCCACATGGAACACCTATTGGAATAAACACCAGCCTTACAAGCTGATAAATCTCGAAGGTTGTCCAGCACTCCGGAAGCTCAAACTCTGGGGCTTGGACATGGGCAATGACAGCACTCCTAGTCAGCAGGCATACGGTGTACCAATATGTACCAATGTGTACCAACATGGATCATGCCATTGCGGCAATAGATCGAATGGCAATGGCGACCCAGTGCAGCAAAGGTTCTGGCAACAAGATGTTGACCCAATGCTCCATTCCTGCCGAGAAGTTATTAGTTCAAATGTTTCAAAAGGCATAAATCATCATAAATTGCTCACCCACTTCTCCCATCCAAAGTGCACGAAAGACATCTGCATGGATCCCATTCGCCAGCTGCTGATCTCGCCCTGTGCAGTCCATCAGCACGCCAGCATTTTCACCGGCCTGGTGCATCCAGGTGTCCAGGCCCGGCGGCCGTGCAAATCTTCCGCTGAGGAGCCAACAGCAGACTGACCTTTGGACATTGTGGCAGCAACCTTGGGGTTGTTGAGGCTGGCGCCAATATGTGCCAATCTGCAAAGCGCATCAACTGAGATTCTGAGACACCAACGAAAAGCAAGCCGCGCGGCGTGCTGGTGGTGCCTCTTCCTGAAGCTGCCTGTGTGCAGGAACAAACAGCAATGGGAAAGGAACCAATGGTAGCCAACGGGAGCCAATGGGAATAAGAGATTTGAGGCTTGCATTTTGATGCATTTTGAATCATTTTGAAGGAACCACTGGGAACTAATGATGGGTCAATCAGCTGTAACATGGCGGGCAAAGTGGCAGGGAACCGAGTTGGAGTTGGAAGCGCCTGTCCGCCCGACCATCTTGACACAGGTCGTTTCAAGGCTGAAAGTCGAGAAAACTGAATGGACCTTTGCTGAGACCATGAGGATCATGAGGACACTGATGGGGCGGGATTCAAGACAGAACGAGGCTGTAAGGGACAGGCGAGGCTGTGTCCTTCTCGTTGGGGTTTGCCTGAGGAGTTAAGGAGGCGGGGGTAAACCAGGCTGGGTACGTCCAAAAATTGGGAAGGGCTTCAGAACTACTGAAGTCAATGTGGGATCACTCTTCCACACCCATTGCAGAAGATTGAGACAGACAATGCCTACATTGAGAGGATGAGGCAAATGGCCCCTTGTGCACATGTCTGCGCAATATTTTGAAGGCGTGGATTCTGTTCGTTCTGAGGGACAAAGCTTTGGGTTTTGAGACCTGGATAACTATGTTGCCAATTTGGGGTGCTGGGAACCTCATCCTGTCTTGCCAAATGATGGACAATTTGCTAAGCAGGAACAGGAAAGCCTCAAATACCAACTGGTGGACGTCTTTGGATGTCCGAATCCAACCAATACAAAGATGTCCTTTTTGCTTTTAGAAAGACTGTTACCCGCTGATAATCTTTGGTCTTCGAAGCTTAAATGTTGAATGCTGGAAGATTACATGCATGACGCATGAATATATGTTTTCAGGATACACACATTATATGCAAAGCATATCTTGACATGTTAATAGACATCATGAAATATGTTGATGCCACGGTCGCACAATGTTGAAATTCTTTTTGGTTCCCAAACTTTAACCCAGCCGCATCGCCAGGAAATCTCAAGCGAACCTGACTTGGAACGCTGAGAAGTGGCAGTGGGGCATCAAAGGAGCCCATGAGACAAGATGCCTGACGTCATTGGCGAATGGGATTCCTATGGATTCCGAAACGCCATGAGCCTAGTGGATGCAACCGTAATGGACTAAAATCAACACAAATCATCAAAATATATCAAGATGTAGGCCAAACATTTGGAGAATTCCCCACGTTCCGCGTTATACTGCATGTAAATTGTGCGTGTTAGTGCTCTTTCTGTTCTTCCACGCGTATACACAGAAGTACGTGAAAAGTCTCCATGTTCCTTTCTGTTGCCTTAGCATGCTCTTGAAAGTGTGACTCTTGCAATCTCTTTCACTTCTTGCTTTATCTTCCTGAATCGTTGCAAGTCGCAGCTTGGCAGCCTCGATGCTGTCGATTTGGATGACGGCAACTTCCTTCAACTCCATCGACCAAATCCGCAGGTTGGATTCCTGCGCTGCAACAGGAATCCTACGTAGCACTGGAAGTCAGCATGGGTCCCACCTCGCCAAGGGAGTAGACGAAGTGCCGATCCACTGCCACGTCCACCACTGGACCCCTTGCCAAGGGGATGGAAAGTAAAAACATTTCGACTTGGTTTGATGCGGCGTTGAATCTGTTTGAATCCACTGCATGCTTTACACCTTGGACTTCTGTACTATTAGACATATTAAATGGGGATGGGTCAAAACCCTGGTACCTAGTGAACCCCAAAATAGCTGGTAAATGGATGTTCATCCCACTAAAAATGTATCTACAGGTATTGACCCATACCCAAATATACCTCCAAGAGTACCAGTACCTGTGTGCTAGGCTTTGCCTTTCCCCTGTGCGTAGACATATGCTGATGCCGATGCGATGGCAGCCCGAATTCGCTGCATATCATGCCATTGCCACCGAAGGCCATGGCTAAGATGCAGACTTGTGCAAACGCGCAGTCGCCCGGCAAGCCATCGCCCTGCCAGAGATTCAGACCCTGGATCTGAGCAGGGGTCGATGTACTTAAGACCACCACTACATGGGCAAACATGTCAAACTCCCTATCAAACAACGTGTATCTCTATTGTATATACCCACCTAGCAACCTAGCTACCTATCTACCTATCTACCTATCTACCTACCTACCTATCTACCTATCTATCTACCTATCTACCTATCTACCCATCTTCCCATCTACCCATCTACCCACCTACCTACCTACCTATCTACCTACCTACCTACCTACCTACCTATCTATCTATCTATCTATCTACCTATCTACATATTGCATATAAATACATGATATCATGTCAGTATGGATGACTATGACTGACTATTTGTGTACATAGAATATACATAGAATTAACGCATTTTATACATGGTACAGTCCACATCTCATGGTACATTCTATCTATTCTATATTTACTTCTCAAACATGCTATGCTGATTTTTGGGTCGAAAGTTAATCATAAAATATCTCAATCTGACTGGGCTACCCCTCAACTATACATTTTGCCGTTTTGCCGCTCTACATCAACGTTCAAGTGACTAGTACTGTAGCAGAAAACTCCGAATTGCCTGGGACACCTCCTTTGTTTCACCCAGGGCAGCCTGTTCTTCTGCCATAGTCTGCACCTTTGTAGGACTGGTTGCACAAATTCATGTATGTGATGTTGGTCTTTATGTTTGTAATTATGGCCAATTGGGCCAATCGCTCAAAGATTTAGAACCACCAAGAAACCCCAAATGGTTTGTTCTCTGTAATGTCTTGGACGGTTTTAGCGGGGTTCGGTAGTTCTGATCCGTTCCCAAACATGCAACGTCTATATATTTATGACTTGTACGGGAAGATGAGGAAGAAAAAAAACTTCCCATAGCCAGTCACACCCACACTTTACCAGTGGATGTCTATCCATGCCTATCCTGTCTTGGGTTTGCGGCTTCACAAGTGGCAAAAAGATGCAAAAATCAATTCAGTGTCGTTTCATGTCATTTCATCATTTAAGTATATTTAAGTGATTGTCATAGTGCCTCTTTCAATCTCAACCTGGACTCAGCCTTCCTGTATCGAGGTCGGGACTCTCCAGACGCATCACACGACACCAAACATGTACTGTTCACCTGGTGCAACGACATGGTGCCACGCATCAACCAACAAATCTGACATTGGCATCACGGGCATCACGCTCCAGAGACCCAGATTGTTATGAAACGTTATGATTTCATCGAAACTTATACTATATTATGAGAAAAACTCATCAAACCATGACAAATTCTACCTCTCTGCTTTGGACCGACCAGGGCTCCCTGCAGCCAAGTGTGACACAGGCGCAACCTTGGCAGCCGGTGCCGCTGCGAGAAGTTGCTTATGACTGAGATATACTGAGATCAAGTCAGCATGCTCAGCTCCAAAAATAGCCCAAAAAGTGGGATTCACCCTGCCATTGGCACCATCCCCAAGTCATCACTATGAATGTCATCACTATTTGTGGTGCAAAAAAAATCATCCCCAGTCATGATGTGGTAGGTTTATGGCAGGGGGAAACCCGCAGGGATTCCCTGAGGTCTCCACATGATCCTCCAGGGAAGCGATAACGCCCTGCAACGACATGGTGCAAAAAAGATCTACTGGCGAGTTGAACGGGCCCATATTGAACTGGTACACACCATGAAACACCCTCCATATATCCAGGAATCCAGCTACATTGGGCTACATTGGATTGTGTACATACCCCATATTCATCCCGCATTAGAGTCATTAGCGGCATACTTGAATGCACGTCTCACTGGGGCTGAAACGTCTCGTTGCAAAGCCCTTGGTGCTAGCGACCTGAAATACAAGGACCACACATGACCACACCACATTAGTTGCAACAAAAAATGACTGCTGAAACAAGCCATATGCCATATGTCAGTTGATTTGTAGTATTGAACCCATCCCAAGCGTGTTGGGAAGTTGGGTGATTTGGGTTCGTCATCTCAGAAAGGCATGGAAACTAAAGATCATCAAAGATCATAATTTCAAAACCAGGCTAGCAAACCCAAGTCAGCGGATGTTAGCACTACAAGACTAAATAAAAATCCAACTGGTCGCCGCGACTGGCTTTCTAGCTGAGCTACTGTGAAGTTGTGCCTGGCATCTGTGGGTCACCACCTGAGTGGAAGGCCGGATTCGCAGGAGCTTCTTTAACCATGAAGCCCCAAAGAATGGTGGGTTATGGTGGGTGTATAATGGTTCATATATCATATCTATGTATTATATATATATATATCAATATAGTATATCATACCCTCTTGGCTAGATGACTGGAGTCCACAACTTTCGAACCCACCAGGAATAGTGATTGGGATCATGAAACAAGCCACGAAGGGAAGCTGTCAATTGCAGGACTCCACGTGAAGTCACTCCTGAGGCTTCCACTTAAAGGATCACAGGGCCTTGCAGGTCGCTCACTCTGCAAGTTCAACCAATTCTCTGCTTACAGAATGTATAAGTGCTTTGGTTGGATCAGCAGCAAACAGAATTATCAGAATTCCCCCCAATCTTTGTATCAAAAATATGTTGAACTAAGCCATGATCCCCAGGTGTATGAACCCATGATTCCCAGTGTCAACAGCTGCCCACTTCAGCCAAACAAATTGGCCATTGAACTGAGTCAGCCGTGCCAAATCCGGATGTAATGCTTGATACCTTTCGGGAGGTGCTGAGTTATCAAGCCGGATGGGCTAAACACTGGACGATTCCATAGGCTTCACACATGCTGTCTTTGGACCAGCTCAAGCATTCTCAAGTCTTCAAGTTGGCAGTGTCCAAATTGCGCTTCAATGGCTTTTGTCTAGGGAATGAGGAATGGACTGAATGGCTTTTGTAACTGTCTCACTTAAACTGTAAGGCCAGGCTGCTTCAAAGAGCATCATGTATTCTCCGATTTTTACTGAAAACCACTTGGTGCAACCATCAATTCATCTGCGCAGGAATTCCTCCTTTAACGGTGAAGACTCTGCGCCTCGAGAGGGAGCTTCTGGCCGGCAAGCTATCACGAACCTCAAAGGTTCCGTGTTGGAACAGAAACCCTTAAACTCGTGGGATCTCGTGGGATCTCGTGGGCAGTGCCAACGATAGTTTCATGTCGGTGAGTTGAGGTGAGTTTCATGGTGAAACATGGTGAAACATGGTGAGTTCACAATTTCGGAAGGACAACCACAAGTGCCACAAGTGCCATGCACCCCCCCTACAGTTCACCTCTACAATTTGATGCTCCATGAATGCAAGGTGCAGTGCGAGCCAGACACTTCTCTTATGATCTCTTATGTTCTCTTCTACTGTACCGGTTCAGATCCATTGGATTCAATTAGAACATCGACATTGAGCTACCCTCCGGTAATCAAACATGGCTTGCTGGGAAATCCTAGCCATGTTAGAGTACCGAAGGGTATCATTGGTTATATCCCCATACTATCTCCATGTTAGAGAGGGTTAAAATTCCCTTATATCATTAATATCACCATTTATAGAGAGTAATAGGTACATCCCATTGATTTTTAATAATATTATCTCATTATATCCAGGTTATATCATGTTATATCCCAATTATGGTGGCATCTGATCTGCAAGGCGTTAGGCCTTTAGGCGCCCTTACGCTCTGGAAGTGTCCTCATCACGGAAGATCAAGGCCGTCACTGCGAAGCCCTCCTGAAGGTCCACAATTTGTGCTGCTAATGGCTGTGGCTGGGTTGGTGGAGAAAAGGATGACAATTACTCTATATATAATATATTATGTACAATGATAATCATAGTAAGATACATTATGTTATATATGTAGAGAGAGAGAGAGAGGGAAAGAGAGAGAGAGAGAGAGAAAGACAGAGAGAGAGAGAGAGAGAGAGAGCGAGAGGGAGAGTGAGCAAGAAAGATACGAACACGTGCCCACACTACCGGTATCTCTAGAACCCACCTCTGGACAGGAACTTCTGCGCTGCTTCCTTTCCATTGATTTGGGGTACAAGGTGCCAGCTTGTTTTGGGTTGATCAGTATGGGCCAGAGTATTGGGCATTCAAGACCCTGTCACCCGGGGGTAGCCCTGAATTCTATGGTTAATCGTTAATCATAATTTTCTCATTCAAAGTGCACTTTGGTTTCATTTGGGTGTACAACCCCCATTTTCAGACAAAAGGACACATACAGTACATACCCAGGTATTTCTGGTGATTTGGCAGCTGGTAGAGTCTCCTCCATCTCCAGAGTGCTTTCGAGTTTCGGTATCTCGAACCTCGGCCCCGGCCAAAATCACTATGGTCGGTCAGCGACATTTCGGGATTGGTGTTCCGGCTGACTCTTCTCCTCCCAGCCCGGATATCAGGCAGCTGACTTGCCGCTGTCAGACATCCGGTATATGTGAACCTCAGCCATCGGAACAACGCTCCGCTCACGCAGCGAAGTCAGACATAGAGTGACTCATTCATGGGCCCACAATTACTACATAGAGCACATCCAAATCCAAACCCAATTGGGGTTTCCCCACTTCAAACAGACCTTGCGGGCATCCTAAATCTTACTGGTCCTAGATCTTAATTACAAGCCCTCATACCGTGTATACATAGGTAGTCCATCCGTTATTACCTGCGATCATCTATGTATGTCATCTGTTTTTGCAGAAATGAAGTGGATGTACAGCATTCCTATAGCCGCCTATAGCTCTCCCAACATCACTGCGATCACTGGATATCACTGAGTTTCCCTGGCTGTGCGCGTGCTAGCAACTGCAAGGCGTCGTATGCCAGTGGCCCAGAGTGGTGACTCGGTCACCAGCAACGGATCTGAAAGGAGGATACATGAAACAACACCAAAGTAGCGATGACAAAACATCACCTTAGGTAAATGTCTAACCGAGTCTAACCCCGTTGCAGCCCCACCAATCAAAGTACACAAAACCAACAAAAAGGGATGAAATATATTGAAATATCAACGAGAATCGAGATTAAATTAATCAAATCAATGTATAGGCAAGGCACCACAGACCGGGTAATGAGTTGAAAGAGCGACAAAAACGCTTGTCCAATGAAACCATGGGAAACCACTGAGTTTCAGCCTCAGCACCCCATGTTTGTTGTTCATTGGTGTGTTTCTGCTTAGTGGGCTAGCAGTTGCTCTGATCGCGACCAATACAACATCAAATAATATCAAATATATGTATCTCGAATGAATCGAATTATTTTTTCTGTGTAGATTGCTATAATATTTTGTATATAATATATAAATAGATTTCAAGTTGTCAAAAAATAGACCAACAGCTCTCAATCTACTCTTTGGTACACCAAAAGATGGTCATTTTCTATTTCACGTAAGGCTCCCACATCACGGCGAAGTCTAAGGCTATGGCAAAGGCAACAAACGCCAACTTATCCAAAGCCATCTCCACCTCAGTTGCAGCAGGGGGTTCATGTCCTGCGCAGGTGTGGCTTTACTGAAGCCAAACCAAAATCATCCAAAATCAGCATTTCAAATACTGTAATCTTTTTCATCAGTTCTTCAATACGTTTGACACAACAGGTCGCACTGCACAGTGCGGTCCAGTGCGAACGATCTGCAGCTGGGAAACTTCACTGCAAACAAAGTGTGGACTGGGTGCGAATGGCTTGCCAAAGCCATCCTGCGGAGAGCTGTGAATGATAACCGGAAGTGGTAGAGACCGATTTACCCTTTGTTCAAGGTGTAGATGATCCTGTATCTTTCATGTGTTCCATTGAAAAGCCATCCAATCAAAAGGTTGTTCCTTTATACAATGTAGACCTATGATTGCCAAATGTACTGAATTCAATTGTCATCGAAGTGCGGCATCAAACAATGTTCATTGGAATATCTTGTCATACCACTGTGCTTTTCGCATTGCAGCCAGCGAACACTAAGTATGTCCGCACTTACAATGTCCGACAGCTTCTGGTATGCAGGGTGTGTTTTTATGTAAGTGGATGGGGAGCATTCCTTCATCTACAGATGCAACATCATCATCCTGCTAGATATGCAGGATGTCGTAGCATCTGTTTCAATTTGCACCTCCATACGCTTCCCATATTCACCAATATCATACACTGCAACCACTATTCTTCATGTGATGGGTTACCTGAAGTGAATGCCTCTGTGACATGCTTTACATCTATACCATACAGCAATGCAGGATACCATGCACTGCGACACAATACCCAAAAACATCGTCAACACAGGCAAGTCGACCCAAGTATGACGCCCAGCCCATTACCCGGATGTAGATATCTATATAATTCTATATATTAAATTATATAATCTATGTGCGGATATGTGCGGGGTGTATTGACAAAATATCCAAAATATCCACAGCAATCTACCAAGGACCGACATGGCACATGGCACCTTCTCTCGAATGCTGCAACACATGTTGCGGCTAATGGGAGCACCCATGGCTTCGCGGCCTCGCGATGTGATCACCGCCGTGCTGAACAGTGAAGCTGTTGCTGTCATGGCTTGGAATCCTTGGAAGCACTGAACGTCACTTCTCTCTTTGATTCTTGTGGATGACATACGATGACATACGATGAACATCAACAAACGTCTGATCATGTCTGGCCAGTTTGTAGTGTTTGTATTTGAGAAGAATCTCCAAGAGCATCTGAATTTGTGAATTTGGAACATGAATGAAGCACAAAACAGGCGACTATATGCTTCTATCACAGCACAATTCAGGGACCCGGTTTGTCTTCGGCTGATTTAGTGTCATGGAGCTGAGCCAAACCAAACGTTGAAAATGGATGAAAATTGTCCATGGTAGATGATGCTAGCCCCAAATCCCAGATGGGTCTTGGATGTTGTGGGGCGTGGTGTTGCTGTTGACATCGCTACACCCTTTAGAATCAATGATGAAATTAAATGAAATTAATGCATCCTTGGAAGTACATAAGTTCGGTCTTTTTGCGTCCCGATGAGCCTCTAAAACGTTCTGAAACAGTGCTTACGGCATCTTATGGCCCCACCAAAGTATCAGGGGGGCATAGCGAAGCACTGGACAAGGGGCCTAGCTTTGGGCCATAGCCGCTAGGCCGCTAGGCGACTAGGCGACATGAATATTATCTGAGAAGTGACAGATACAACATACAACTGTCACGCCCATCATTCCTCCGCGAATTCTGTTGCAACGTGCTGTTTGGCTCTCAATCAGAGTGTGGTTCCTCCGAGGATTCCTAACAGGAAGCAGAACCGGGACATCCACGGGTTTTAGTTTGTTTAATCATCACATTCATTCAAGTTCTTCTGGTTTAGTTTGTATCAGTTTGTCATGTTTTGCATTCAGATGTATTTTGCCATGTGGTTTCTCTGCGCCTGATGGAGTTGTGCAGGGAAAATCATCTGAGGTGCTTCGCCAGCAAGGAAGCCTCGTGAGCTTCATTCACTGCAGGTGCGGGCAGGGGAATCAATGTCTTTGGCTAAGGAGCTGACCGTTGGCACTAAGCCCCTCGGCAATGTATTGCCAGTAGTCACCTTGACAGTTGGATGAAGCCACTTCCTCCTGCTGGAGAGACCCCCCCCTTCTATTAAGGGTAGATGTTCCAAAGCAATAAACAGGAAAGCGGCACTGAAGCGCCCTCCAATCAGAACCCTGCTAAGTGCTGCGCTAATGGAAATGTTGATGTAGTGGGAGCATCGGACAGGCATGTAGGTACAACGAATCCACATGTATGGCCTAAGCATGGCGACAGAGTTCTTTGCTCCCTAATATAGGCGTTTCGAGAGACAGCATAGCTCAAGTGAGGTTCGTTGCAAATACGCCACAAGCGAAAACATCAAACATTGTGATTCAACAATGACATTCAAGGTACTGCAACCTTCATCCCTTCTCGCACTCTTACTTCTACTCGGTCTTTGTGATAGCAACCAGCATCTCTGAAGTCTAAGGCACTGGCACATAGAAGACCCATCCCACTACACTGAGCGCCAATAGCACCTGCCAAACACCAACATCAACTGGTCAGCCATCATCAAGTAATACATTATCAACTAACCATCATCAACTAATACATTATCAACTAACCATCATCAACTCACCATCATCAACTAATACATTATCAACTAACCATCATCAACTAACCATCATCAACTAATACATCATCAACTAACCATCATCAACTAACCATCATGAACTAATACATCTATATAATACACAATACGCATTGGAAGAGGTCCCGTGGGCACCTTCAATGCTTTGCCGTGCATAAAGTTGGCCCATTGCGTGTTCCTTGCGCAGCTCAGCGAGATGAGCTGGTGAGAAGTGGATAATATATGATAAGCTATTATTTGATATCTAATTATATTATATAAATTATATTATATATAAATTATATATATATATAAGACAGATTATATAATTCACAATAATATATAAATATATATATATTGTATGAGACAACATATTGATAATATCTTGACCAAGAATGGTTTTGATATGTCTTGCCTCTTCTTTCCATCTCCAAAGTGAATCTGTTGAAACCCATTGGAAGTTCCAAAACAATGCACTGAGCTGAGGGCTTGTAAACGCACATCTCTTCCATCTCCGTGCGATCGATATTGAGGACTCCTGGTGCCATTCTGCAGTTTGGGTCCTATAAAATCTTATAAATTTTATTTAACTATTATAACTGGGTCTGTATCCCATCTAACTACTGTATTTATAAGTTATTGGGTCCAATATTTTAATCAGCCAACGCTGATACAGAAACTGCTGCAGGTCTCAACGCAGCGTCCTTCGAAGCCGCTCTGTCGGATTTGATGTTTGATGTTCATGGCCTCGATCGATCCGTGGCTGGGTTGGGATCCCCTTTTTGTCACAGCTGTTCCTGGTTGACCCATTATGGATGTTCGTCCCCTCGATGGAACCAAAGATTCGGTATTTCCATGTATTTCCTGTCTTAAATATCCATATGGCATATGGTTTTTCATAGGTAACTTGATCTCCATACACAAAGCTGAAATATGTAGACTCTTGTGACGATGTATTGTGTGCTGAAAGATTACTTGTGATAGCATCTTATAGCCATCATTTTGCTTGAAGCTGCCACCAAAGAATCGCTGGCTGTCATCACTAAGTCTTGGGCAAGTTCATCCCAGCACTTCCATTGAATGTGCTTCTGCCTGGGTTAGAGTTAGAGTACTGATTCCTGTCCCCATATCATATTCAATCCTACCAATAATGCTCTACTGAAACCAGAAGGACCAAATCTTCTATAGGAACGTGCGCTTTCATTAGTTGGGGAAAGCAGAACGAAATCAAAAGAAATCACACGAGTATGACCGACCCGTCAGACTTGAAAAACATTCCAAACTCAGCCAAGAGAGACATCTTGCTTTACTACTTGGAACACTGCAGTTGAGACTCTGAAACAATTTCGAGTGACTTCGATTTACATTGTACTATACGTATACTATCTACTTCCGTTGAGTGATGTGAGCTTTGTCAATGCTTTCTCCCCGGATCGGAATGATGGCTTCAGCGAATTTCAGCGCCTCATGGCGCCCAAGTTTAAACATGCTACAGTCATGCTGTGGATCTTGCTGAGTTAGCTTGGTGAAATTCGATGTCTCTAACGTATTCTAAAGTCTGGACTGTGAAAGCTTAAGGTTGAAGTTGAACACACATTCAAATGCCACTTGCAGTTTAGAGAAATCTCCAATTGCTTAGAGAAATCTCCATGAGATCTTCTCCTGAAGTCTGAAATCTTCTCAAAACACTTTAGACGACACAAGACCAAAGCTTTGGGTTGTCTTGCCCATGAAATGAGCTGAACATGGCTGAAAAGTTATAGTATCTCTTTTGAAGCTTAGGTCGGTGGACATTCTCTTTCGCTCCTCATGATGTCCTTTTTGACAAACTCTGGCGAACTCTGGGAATGGATGAGGATGAGAATCCAGACCTAGTCCAAAAGGCCTAAATCCATTTATAGTATGCATAACATAATGCAATGACCAACCATCCAAGCTGGCTCCAAACCAGGTTTTTAGTCTTGAGATGTCTTGAGATGTCTTGAGATGCCAACATACTTTGGACATCTTTGGCCTTGAAACATGTGCCAAAACACGTTTTTGCCAATCCTGGGCTCCCCACATTTGAACAATGCTCAAGTCCTGGCACCGCGCTAATTGCACAAAGCAATCAACGTCGTCCAGGCAATGTCCAGGGGCAAAACATGCAGAGGCCGCGTTGGTGTCATTTGCCAGGTACTTTTGCAACTTCTTGAAATCCTGCTGCGGTGTGGAGTGGCATGCTTGAAGCTTGCTTTGTTGTTCTTCATTCTTCCCTGGAAAAGCAAGTACCATCAGATTCATTCAAATTATAATTAGATAAATTATATATAATTGTGTATATATATATATATTATAGATTGCTATATATTTGTTGTATTATAGTTTAGAGTTGTGCTGCTTGCACTCCGTGGGTCCGGCAGGGTTCAAAACGACAAGTTGCCATTATAGATTTCAACAGATTTAATACCATTGCCACAAATAGCAACAGGGCCAGTCACGGATGACTTTTGATTGCTCTTCATATTTCGTAAAACTGCGATGATTCCCCTTTAATATTCCAGGGTGGCAGCTGTGCAGTGATCCCCCTTTTCTATCCGTTTCCAGGTTCTGAACTGTTTAGAGCCTGCAGTTTGCAGTGTCTCAAAGTCTCAAACCAAGGGATCAACAGATTGTTTCGATCTGAGCCTGGATGACTTGATCTTGAATATCTTGGACTCTAGAGCTGTCACCACCGATCACCACCGTACTCTGGAATGCCCCATGTAACAAGAGATCCATCTGACCGGATCGCAGCAAATGCACAATGTGTGGCCTCAAGCTGCTGGACGTTCGTCAGCTGAACTTGAACTTTAGAGCAGTCACCATGTTCCGGATTGCCCCACGCAGCGATCGATCCATCTGACAGGATAGCAGCAAATGCTGTACCTGTAGCCTTGATCTGCTGCACTCTCCTCAGCTGATCTCGAACTCCAGAGCTGTCACCACCGAATTCTCGATCACCCCATGTGACAACAGAGCCGTCTGCAAGGATGGCAGCAAACGCAGCGCCTGTCGCGTGAATCTGTTGCACGCTCCTGAGCTGATCTTGGACATCAGTGCTATCACCACCAAAAAGGGCAGAGCCCCATGTCACGACGGATCTGACAGGATAGCAGCAAATGCACTAAACGCGGCTGCAACCTGCTGCACGCCACTGAGCTTGTCTTGGACTTGAGAGCTGTCTCCACCATAGTCTGGATCGCCCCAAGTGAAGACAGATCTATCTTCGAGTATCGCAGCAAACGCGCCGCCACCTGTAGCCCGAACTTGGCGAACACTCCTCAGCTGATTTGGGACTGTAGAGTTGTCACCGGCACTTTCTAGATCGCCCCAGGTCACAACAGACCCATCTCATCCCATCTCCGAGGATCGCAACAAATGCTCGCTGTGTGGCGTTGATTTGCACGACACTCCGGAGCTGATCTTGGGCTTCAGAGCTATCACCCCCACCTGATTCGCCCCAGGTGACAACCAAGCCACCTGCCCGGATGGCAAGTGCAGTTTCCGGAGCTTGAACAACACATTCCTAAGCTGATCTTGGACTATCTTGGACTTGAGAGCTGTCTCCACCACATTTGGGACCCAGGTAACGACGCACAAGCCGGTCACCTCCACGGCACCACTCCCTCTTGGCCTGCGGCTTCTGATTCCATGGAGCGAAGGACATGCCCATAACCATTATCAATCTTAAGAAGCCTTCTGCGAAAGATTCCTTGGCCAGGATCTTCAGGTCCCCTACTTTGGAGGATTTTGACTCGGCAAAGCTACGCAGAGTTGAAGCATCTTCAGCAAAGGGGAAGATGGGGAAGGATCAAACCTACAGCTCCAAGATACCTTGAGCAGAAGCTCATAGAAGCTCCACATGTATCCTGGGTCTGTTCAAAAATGCCTCGAAATATTTCGAAATGAAAGCTCACGTTACCCATCTGCTCTTTTTTGCCCAAGTGACTGAATAAATGTGTACAGGCTGTTACATGCTGTATCCACCTTGATATGTGATGTTTATAGTTTGCTTTATCTATAGATTCTACACAGCTCACTTCCTAAAGGTCTGAGTCGCCTGGTGCATGTGCTTGGTAACAACCCTTGAAGATGGATTGTTGGACTAGGCCTCAATCTGCCTTCAATGTGTTCTGCCAATTTGGGCCAAATTTTCTACACGCCAACCCACCACAGGGAGTCCTCTGTAACAACTCCAACCTGCAAGCAGCGAAGGTTGCAACATGATACAATGGTGGAAAAGGGGCTGGGCATGCAGAATGCGATAGAATGCGTTTCCATGAAACTTGAAGTGCAGTATAATATATGATCCTATCATGATATCATGGTATCTTCCTGAACTGCGGACCCTCAAAATACACGAAATCCGCCAAGATGGTCAACTCTAGCAGGAAAGGAATGGGTTTTGGGTGTCATGTTGCATACTAATCCATATTATATTGTAGATGTGCTTGTAGATTTGTGAAATTGCATGCCCATTCTACTCTCAAGTATCCCTGTGTTCCCGTCAGGTCAAAGCGCCCAAGAACTGCGCAAAAGGTATCGTCCCAGCGGTGCCTCGCCACTATCCTCTTCATCAGTATCCTTGGTGCATGCCGGCGATGTCAACCTTGTGCACACTATGGCTTGCCCCGGCTTTCTTCGTCGACAATTACATCAACTTACCTGGTTTGAGAAATTTTGAGATCTTAACCACGATTTCTGATATTTCTGACCACTCCGCCATGTCTAGAAATTATACAACACGGGACCATGCAGGACCTCAGTTCTGCCAAGCATCGGTGGGCTCATCGGGACTTCCGCGGACCACCCATGGCCTCAGGGGAATTTACACATTGCTATCCTGCTGTCCATTGCTTGGAGCTTCCTGTTGCTTGTGCCAAAGATATACACAATAATTAATAGAATATAGTTGAATATAGTATAACTTATAACTTATAACTGTTTATAACATTATAGTAAATCATAGTACAATTAGCGGCATAATGTAATTATGCAATTATAGTCATCGTGTTTTGACACCTACTTCACATGTCCTTGCTGTGTATCCACAAATTCTGCAGGCGACATCGGCAAATCACTCATCCTGCAGCTCAGCCATGTCTCAGCGCTCCACGTCAAGTCCAGGGCAAAGGAAAAAGCGACTGCATAGAGGCCATCTGCAACGCAGCTTGGCAAATGGCATGCAGATGGAATGCAGAAGAACATGTGGACCTCCGAACTCTTCCCTTCACAGGCTTGATTGGTTTGTAGCTGTGTGGCTTCAGTGAAAATCTTGACAAGTTGTGCCTGAATCCTACTTGCCCCTAGAGCGGCAGTTTGCAAAGAGTTTGTTTTTTTCCCTTGAGGCCCTTGAGGCCTTTGACCTTGGAGCATCCAGCCTCTCCAGAAGAAGGAGCCAGGAAAATTGTTCGCGACTGGCAGATAACCAGTCACCTTGCACCCGATGGGCGGCCATGGCAGCCATGGAACTTTGGATCAATCTGTTTCCTCGTTTCAGAAGCCCCCATAAGAGGATCTGCACATGTGGCAACGGCCAGAAGTCGCTAAGGCAAAGGCTCTCAATTGAACCTGCTTTGGCTGTTGGTTAAACGCCTTGCAATTGCCAGTGAACTTTGACATCGTTTCAGGCCACTGAATGGTTGAGGGTCCAGATCATTTTCAGGAAGAAACGAATGTTCCCAGCCACTACCGACCAAGGGCTAGCAAGTGAAATGAATCATAACAAATCCCTGTCCAAAGTGGCTATAAGATGCTATAAGTCCCTATGAGTCCCGCCAGTACCTGAGGCAGTGGCCTCAAGGAAAGCTTCCTCTCCGCCTTGATCAGCCTTATCTCCAGATCAGAAACTGATCAAATGGAATGTGGACATATCCAAATCATTCCAAATCCATGTGCGAACAGATCTAGATGATGAATCATAGTGACAAAATGTGACACAGCAACATTCATGTAAATATATCATATATCATATGCGTTGTATAGTATATATGATGTATGATGATGTATATGTTTGTAATTATATTAGTTAGAGATAGTTAGAATATGCTATCAATATGCTATCATATTGTGTCATTCGTGCGCTACTAATTAACAGTGAACCCATTGTTGCTGTAGAAGCTGTGCTGCCAGGCTGTGTTGATGTACATCCTCGGATCGGCATAGAATTTCACGCGCGAGCGATTGGCGGCCTGGTTTCTGGAGCGGAGCTGATCCGCGACTTGCGAAGGTGAGTGAAATGGGTGTTTGGTTGGTCGAGATTACTGATCTTTCATGAACATCTAAAGTTGAGCACAAGAACAGTGTTTCCAAGCCTGTCTGTGGGCAAGACACGCACTGAAGGATAGAGTGGCAAAGTAAACAAACCTTGGCCCAAAAAAAATGCGAGCGCAGGATGGACGCTTTCGCTGTGGCAAGGTGTAAACTGACGTGCAAATGATCAGCAATGATTTACCTGCAGAGAAATCAACTAAAGTGAAACTAGTCAATGAATTCCTGCTGATAATCCGCTCAACAATCAAGGGGAACTGCATAATTACATCCAGTTTAGATTTTCTCTTGTTCTGGATGCAAACAGTATACTACGTAATTTAATAGAGTGTCCCTACAGTAGCCCGAATTAGCTCCGTCAAATCCAGAAAAAAACGTCAGGAAGTGTTCATTTTTTGGAGCTCTCTTTAGAGAAACTACCCCTGGAATTCCATGGATGTTTTTTGGGGCCGCAAAAAGACAAAGTTCGCTGATGTTTTTTGGTGGCCAAGTGACATAAGCAAACACATCACCACCAAGTCCTGCATCTTCATTCGATGAATCAGGTCCTCAAGGCCAGTATCATGGTGGAATCATGGTGAAATAATGTGAAATATGTACTGTAGATTATATAGATGTGTTTGTGATTGTTTATGATAGCTCTGATTTTACTCGATTTTACTCTATGCATCTCTGTATCACTATGTGGTGACATGTGATTACATAATTATAGTTACTGCACTCTATGTCTTCGATTCCATTTTCGCTGAATTGTTTGATGATGTTTGCTTCAATGATTTCTGTCACCCATCTTCAGCTTTCCAGCACTGAAGTCTGAGCTGTCAACCCGGTCAAAGTTGATGCTGCCCGTGTTTCCCACTGAAGCACCAATCCCACCAGCCATCGCCATCAGCATCCTGAAGTCTTGGGATCTCATGTACTGACCGGTTACTAACCCACTTGAAACACTTGAAGACCTGCTCCAATGAAAGCCAAAGCTCGGCTGCTCTGCCAAAGGGGCTAGTAGGCCGGTGTCATTTGGATGCTGCTCGTTATCAAGCTCCTGTAGTCGCATTTCTGGGCGATTGACAATCAACTTTCAAATTTCAAGTAATTTTTGCACCACTCCAGATTCACATTCTATTGCTGCAGTCTGAATGTGTTTCGACTATATATAATCAGTGTGGGATCTTAGCATAGCATCAACATGGGCACCAAAAGACCATGCTGGCCATGATGGCCATGGCATGTTGCAACATGCTGCTCCTGCTCTAAGAGTTTGATCTGATTTCGCTGATCCTCTGTCAGCTTCACATACCTATCACGGCCACAACCAGGGTCAATTGAGATCTCCAGGCGCGTCAAGCAAGGCTAACAAACAGGGTCAGGACACATGCAAGCATTCTAGAACTCATCGATAATACATATGTTGCACCTGTAGTCTCGCACCTGTAGCATGTCACTATAAACAGACATGTTCATCCTGTAGCATGCCTAGGCCCGACGTTCTTCTCCGCAGGCGTCAAGTCAGCTTCGACCTGACCACCCATCGAATTGGATGTCTGGGTCAAACATTGGGTCAGCATCATCCATCAACATTGATCAGCATCATGAACTATTTAATCAATATTTATCTATGAAATGGTGAAATATGTATCATCAATTGGCTCATCATCAAACATGGTGAAATATTTATGGAATCTTTAAAACATGCCAATCTCATCAATGTTCCATCTGATCCCCCGGATTCAGCTTGAGGAAGGTACACCATCTGCGGGAGTGACCAAATCCCATCCATGACTACCTCAGTGTGGCGTCGCTGCGGCAGAGGAAAAAAACCAGAGGTACCAGTAGCACCAGATGCCCACTGAGCCTCTGCTAATTAAACATGACAATACAAAAAAAAAAAAACAAATGATATATTTATATAATATTTATATAATATCTATTATATTTATATTATAGGTACTGTACTTGATTTTCCCACAGTAAGGGATTTCCTATTGCCATGTTTTTTTTCCCCAGGGTACATCTCCCAAGCTGCCGGCCGTTAGACTTTGCAATTGCTCTGACATGGCTAATGTGCTCAACCTGGCAGCATCTGTGTGTCCAAAAAACTGTTGAACTGCTGCTTTCCACACCAAACATCACCAAACATCACCAAACATCACCAAACTATACGATACCTATATATATATATATAAATATATATTAGAATAGATACTATATAATTATTTATAATTCTACAATAATTATACATAAATCATAAATTCTGGAATGATAGACCTGAACTTGGAGGAAGCCCACCTCTGAGAGGTGTCGCCCAAAGAGCCGCTGCATGGTGGCCTTTTGAGTGGCCTGCGAAGTGAGATCCAAGACACTGAAGCGCCTCAGTGAAGACGTGGCCGTGGAGGCGGGAATTTCATGGAATTTCTGTGGAGGGTCTGTCAAGTTGCCCAAATCAAGTTGCGAACCAGGAAATCAATGGAAATCGCCATTGAAGTCAGAATTATCTGAGTTGTTCAAGACACCAAGACGCAGAGGTTCGTGATGATTACTCTTGGCTTTTAGCTGACATAGTATGACATATAAGTTGTTCATGTTTTATTTCCTGGGAAAAATTACCAGCTTATACCCACATACAACTGTTCTTGCGAATGATTCCATTCAGTGTCCTTCCTGTCAGAGTCATATGCAGCCTACGGGAGTTCTTGTCATATGCACTTTGAGTTGCCTCTGGCAATTGCATCCGCATGTTGTCTTTAAAACTTCACGAAAGTACATCAAGGAAGATTGCTGGTGCTTGAAGGGTTGACAAAATGCCAAGATCTTTCCTATCCCTGCAGCCATGTTGCTCTGCAACCGAATGTTGAGAAGCTAATATCTGAGAACTCGCTAGATCGGCGGCCTGTCAGAATGCAGCAGGCTCTCTAAACATCTGATCCAGTCTGGGACCTAACATTACAGTCCTATTTTGTGATTCTGCATGCCATTCCAACGATTTCCAACGTGCCAATCATATGTTCACCAATGATCAGATCATCCATAGGCATTACGTGAAAATTTCAAGAGTCTGAGTTCATACTCCTGTGTTCTGCCCTTCCGTGGCAGAATCAACCAGAACTAATTATAATATACTATGGCCATAGCACGCACTACAACTACCCAGCAACAAGCTTGCTCTCAACAAAATCAAGCATACATGTTCAAGGAAAGCCGTTGGAAACGCGAAATCAAGGGAAATAGTTGGTGAAAATTGTTTGTTCCATCCCCACCCGAATCCACCCTTTTCCCAAAACTCGAAGTCCAAGGGTCGCTGGACTTGTTCGATGACTGCTGGTGAAAGCTGCGTTTGGAGCGATGTCGGCGCGTGCGCACAGACTTCAAGTGTTGGTCCAAGCGCCTGTCTGAGAAAAGGTGGTGCAAGCAGTCCGTCCCTTCGAAGTGTAATAATGTACAGTTAATTACTGGGTTCAGTCATAACACGGCGCGTAAGCCACTGCTATATGCACAGGACAAAATAGGATTTTTCTGTGCCCTCACTCACTGCCGAAAGAATGCATATATACACATATATATATATATATATATATACACACTGAATATTGATATGAATATCACTTGAATATCAATATTACATAGTCATGTGATGTCTTGTGCTGACGGTGGAATCAAACAACAAGGCAGTCAGTGGAAAAGAAAAAAAACAGCGCCTAGTTGATCGACGATGCCTCCGAATGGCGGTGCCGGAGACATATAATTCCAGAATCTTTAAACAGCAGTAAACGCCACCTGGCTATATCACACTTTTGACTCTACATCCTGCAAATCGTTCGCATATTGTGGCATCGCGATTCCTAGTGTACACCTTTAAAGGCCAACTACTACTTGCTTGAAAGTTAAGTACTTACAAGTGGGATCAGAAGTCATAAGTATCAAAACCCAAACTATAAGGTTTTAACTTGATTCGGCCGGGGCATTTCAAGGTCCTGGACCACTTTTGTTAGATCTCATCATGTCTCATCTTAGATAATCTATTCAGCTGAAACACAATTTATTTGAAACGATTATATAGATATGATTCAACTATAATTATGGGTGTGTCTGAAACTAGAACATTTAGCCTCGCAAATGGCCATGTTCATAGCAAACATACTGATAAAACACATTGTTTTTGGGGTACCGAAGCCTGGAGGTCTGGCGCGCTTCACCAGCTCCAGTCTGAAGCAGGCCCTGTCCAATGGTTTTCTCCAACTGAAACGAATGGTACCATATGGATCCATATGATCCCATGAAATCATTTCAGGAACAGTCAAAAACGGTGCTATGTTCGGCAGCAATCTATGACTATCCATGAATGATTATCCATGAATGTTATCCGGATGTTCATTCATATTCGGGATAACCCGAAACCCACATGCTCTCGGGCTGCCAAGAAGAAACTCGGGGCTTGGATTCCTTCAAAATACCGTTGTGAAATACTGACATTTTGATACGTTTTGTCCCCCCTTGAAAAGAAGAACAGGTTTTGTGGGTTAGGACATGAGTTCAAATTCTTGCGCAATCCGTATATTTGCATCGTCTTAGCGGAAACATGCGGAAACTATGTACTCAGCAAGCAGCAGGGCTCCAACCAAGAATCACGGATGGCAAGATGTCACATCATGTCACATCATGTCACATCATGTCACATCATGTCACATCATGTCACATCATGTCACATCATGTCACATCATGTCACATCATGTCACATCCAACACCAGAATCGCTGCTTATCCTACGCTAGGCCCCTCGGCTAGGTGACTGACTTCCTCTCTCTCCTGTGCCTGTGGAGTGCGCTTCAGATCTGGAGCCTGCGCTGATGGCCAGAGACCGAACTTATCGGGCCAGTTGTGATACGGAAACAGGCTCTGGTGCACATGTAAACTTAAAGATACTTAAAGAGTCTTAAAGTCAAAGGTTTCAAAGGGTCAGAGACTTCACAATTTTCATCAATGTGGCAGCGCCTCAAATGCAGTTTTGGTTCGCTTTAATAATTTAATACATGTTTCTAAATGATCGGGCACAGCCCCAGTTGGTTCTTCCACAGATTTTCCGCAGGTCATGGCAGGTCTATCCGAAGGGTCCTCCTCCAACTCAACCTCGTCAACAGGCAAACGTTCTCCATGGATAGTATGTACACCTTGGCAGATTTCAGCTTCCCGAAAAGCGTTCAAGAGCTGACCTGCAACTGCTGCTTAGCACATAGGCATACATTGGCCATGTACATACCTTGCACACTTTTCACAAGATTTTGAAAGCTCCAGATAAAGATATGCCATGATAATCCATGAAATATCCATGATATTAGCGATTCCCACACCACCAATCGGACCAATCGGACCATTCGGAAGCGGGAAGCCCAGATGCTGAGAGACCGACAGAGACAGAATAGAACTGGTCGAATCATGGGACTGTTGCAAAACCTGGAACCCAAATGGAAACATCGATGGGTTACCTATCCTACCTCGAAATACGCTGGTGAATACGCTGGTGAATCACCATTGTCCCCATATTGTCCCCATTAAAGTGGCCAGGTTATGCCATTTTCATCCTCAGTGCTATGAAAAGTGGTCGTATGTGGCCCGTATGTGGTCGTCCTGCACAGCTGAAGCATGGACATCCTAAGGTCATGGCCGATAACAACAGGAGAGGCCTGAGAATACCGAGGGGCCTGAAGGCAACGGTGCTGTTGGTGATGGGCCAAGGTATCGAAACATCAACCAACGCTGCTACTGATTTCATGCACTCACTCCCAGACAGTCTGCATCCTTTCAAGATCATGTCGAGACATGTTGAGTCAAATCACACAAGCACCGCCTGTCAGAGAGCAAGAAGCCCCCGACGCCCCTCACATCTAAAGAGCCATCCATGGCAGCAGAAATGTGTGAATCATCAGAATCAACATGTCAGGGCACAGGTCGGGCATTGAACTTAGAGAACAAAACATAGCAAAACACATGCAGTATATGAAAGTTGTAGCATGCCGTGCATACGTTGCAAACATTTTGCAATAACACAAGGTGTGCCGACAGTGGTAACCACGCTAAAGACACACGACGCCTCAACTGGAGTTCTATGGCCAAAGGAGTGGACATAGCCTGAACCAAAATATACACAGGCCATTCACCTATGTTGATCCATTTTGATTCATCAGGGGACCAATTTGAGGCCACAGATTCACCATATATCACCATATCATATCATTATTATGTCAGAATCAAATTGTACCCTAGAACCCAAACCCGCAAAAAACGTAGGGTCAGTGGAAAAACCCAAGGTTTCGGGCAGAAACCCGAGGTTTTCCAAACCAGTACTAAAATACGGGGGTTAGTACGCGTAAAATACAGGTTAACAGTTAATACGGGTTAAATACGGGTGTACGGGTTTGAAAAAGAAAAACCGAGGTTTGCGTAAGAAACCCGAGGTATTTTAATTTCGTCAAACATACCCGAGGTTCCGAGTCAGACCCTACAATTTTCCAGGGTTTGGGTTCACAGGGTATAAATATTTATATACATGTCTACATCTATTGTATCATTATATACAATTCTATCTGTATGTAGGGAACGGAGCACTGGTGGGTCAACCATCAAGGGTTACTTTTGATGTCACACTCAGTCCTGCATAAGCAGTGAGACTCAGAGGTGGCGCAAACGCGCCGGTAAGGAAAACCGAAGGGGCTTCAAATGGCCCATATGTGCGATAGATTGCCAGAGTCAAAACACTGTTTATGGAGCGTGGTCTCATCCCATCATCATTATGAATTCCTGGGTCCCTGGGTACATTTAAAATCATTTAAAACTTTATTGATGCGGAGAGGGCAAATAACCCATGTTTAGACCATGGCAATAAGTAACAGATTCATCGGCGTCTCGGACATGGTTGGGATAGGGGATCTCAGCGATGGCTCCAGCATTGAGAGTGGCTCCAAGTCAATGCTGATGAAAATGGTATCCTGCCATCAGAAGAATCATGGCATGCTGACAGAGTTGGACCAGCTATTTTTGGACCAACTCTTTTTGCAGGGCATTTGTGTTTTGCATGTCATCCGATAGCGATTCGAATGTTCTCATTCAGCTTGACCTGCAACATAGGAGCACAAGCCTTCTTCTAGAAAATTTGCTTGTGCGAAGTCAAAGTCACCATTGCAATCGAACCTGCAAAAAACACCAAGATCTCACCACCGACTCCAAGTAAAGATGTGAAAAGGGTGCCAAGGATTGTTGTGCAATGTTGTGCATTTACTCTCTTGAAGACCTGGTGAAAATGGTGGTCCAGATTTGGTCAACATTCATGCAGCAGTAAAACCACCCATTCTGGGGGTAGTATCCAATGTTGACCCACCGTCTAATATCTCTACAACCAGGAGCATCAAAGCAGGGCCTGTTCACTCTGAGGTGAATGATGCGTCCAAACCTGCAACGATATGCAAAGAACATTGGCAAACAGAACTGACTAAACTCTAACCCATAGGATCCATGTCTGGTATATATGCTAACATAAAGGGGGTATATTAATGGTAAATGTTACCATATATGGCAGCACCATGGATCCTATATATGGGTAAGTCAGTGTCACCTTCACGAGAAGACACATGTGGCAGAACATCGATCCAGCACCACCCAGAATGATGATGCTTTTTTTTTCTGAGCTGCTGCCTATCGATTCCATGTTGCTCCATAGAACAGGAATCCTCGTCCAAATCAACGATGTAGCTTTCTCCTGTACAGAGATCCGCACAGAGATCAGTACAGTATCAAAACATTTATCAAAACTTGATTTGTTGGCTCATGCATGAGCGGACAGGAGCGATAGCCCGAACGCTGTTGCTGGTGTCTCAACCACAAGTGGTACCAGTGGCTATGAAACTTTGACTCGAAATAACAAAAAATCATTTAAAAATCCAAGCAAAGAGATTGCAAAAACACAAAACGTAACAACCTTGATCCACAATTTTCTCCTGAGGAAATCAAATCTGCTTGATCAACAGGAAGCAACAGTAACATTGCCAGTTCCGTGCCTTCAGCGCTTCCGAAGAAGGTTCCATCCACTTCCGCTGAAAGGATCTGCCTACCCTTGGTGATTTGCAAACACAATTCAACTGGAAACTGACAGAAAAAAGTCAACCAAGTCCAATCTAGAAGCCTTTTACTTGAACTTGGCATTCGGTGGAATTGCAGACGCTTGCTGACAAAGCACCAACTACCCCAGAGTATTTCGGACTTTTGCCGAGATACAAATGGAATGCCAACATATTGCCTCAGGGGGTGCCACTGGTCATGCTTGGCCTACCAAGCAGCACAATATCAGGGTACGGGGCCTTCAGACTTGGGAAATTCTAGCCCTGCACTTAGTTATATATATATATATTTATATATATAAGTCAATGATTGGCTTGAGAGAGAGGGTCATGTTCCAGGCAACACGACTGGTCATGCTGCGAAATTTTGTCCAATTTGACTCAAGGAATTCAGCAGGACAAAGCCTGCCTGGAGGTGCAGCGACCACAATTGATACTGAATGCAATGACTCGAACCACCAAACACTTCTAAATACTTGGTGGCTCATCCCACTTAGTAAGTGGGTTATAACCCCAGTCATAAGTGGATTAACCTTACTTATCCCATTTATAACTGGGGTTATAACCCACTTACTAAGTGGGATGAGCCACCAA
>Ga0126342_10001397_pt1 | contig 33780 bp, 34 predicted proteins | sample Cyp1metagenome_FD_92528 | JGI IMG/M metagenome (GOLD analysis project Ga0126342, IMG submission 92528) | Coral microbial communities from Lord Howe Island, Old Settlement Bay, Australia - Cyphastrea 1 metagenome | ecosystem: Host-associated > Invertebrates > Cnidaria > Coral ...
ATACATATATATATACATATATACATATATATATATATATACATATATTTACATATATATATACATATATATACAGATATATATATATATATTGCGATTTTTTATATATGATTTATGATATATATATATATGTGATTTGTTATATATGATTTATGATATATCTATATTTGATTTGATATGATATGAGATGAAATGTGATAATATGATATATGCTGTATATGTATATATATATATGTGTATATGATATATGATATATTTTTATATTGATATATGATATGTATATATATATGATATATACACATATGATATTATATATATATGTGTGATATGATATGTGATATATGATATATGGTGTATATATATAATATGTATATGTTTAATTCAATGGTTATAATGTGGTTATAATATGGCTATAATATGGCTATAATATGATTATATTCTGATGAGATATGGTTTGAAATCTGGTTTGAAGCAGATCCGAAAATGGTTTGTGCAAGTTGAATATCGAGAGCGCAGGACATGTTGAGACTAGGTATTTTTTGCGAGACAGGTCAAAGTGCTTCCAGGCATGGCTCCCATTCGAATGAAAGGCGAATCCACTGAGGTGTCTCTAAGTGTCATGAATTTGGGATCTGATTTATGGCGAACACCGATGATTTGGATCCGACTCAGCAAGTTCAGTGTTCAAAGGTCATAGATGTATCATGATGTATCTAGTGTACTTTGAGTCATAGATGTATCACCATTCATTTCCCATAGTCGATTGGTATCTCGATTGGTCTGGTGATCATCGATACAGATGTATCATTTCCCAGGCAGACAGATGGTCAGCGGACCTCTGGTTGCACCTGGCCGAGCCAAAAGCAGCTTGGCGCTGCTTCGCGGTTCATGTTGTCCCTCTGGATAGATGTAATGATGTAGAAAAAGAATGAACAAGAGACTTCAATGGATTGGATGATTGAAAAAATGAAATGCCCTAGATCAATCGAGAAGGTCATCTGACAAACTCATCAGATCAGCTGGAGTTCTTTTCATCTTTAAACAAAAAAAAACAGTTTCGCAGAGTTTCACAGCGTTTCGCCAGGTCCGATGGGACCCGGGGGCTCCATGAAATGTTCTCGGGGCGGCGCCGGCGGACCTGGGGCCGAAGAGCCGATGATGTCGGGCAAGACCTTGGGTGAGATGCTGCAACGCCTTCATCAGGCGCCCATGGGATGGAAAACCACCAACCATGTTGCCATGGCTTCATCTTGTATGATATTTTTTATGATAATTTATATACATCTATGATACATCATTATATTGTTAATATAATATTATATTGTTTTTATACAAGTTGGCTTCATCTTGATATTTTTATGATAGTTTATATAAACAACACTGATATGGAAATGATCTATCAAATGATCTATCAAATGTTATTTTTTAAGAATGTCTTTAAATGGTGGATATGGTGGATTTTCCATGTCGCTTTGTAAACATTCACTATGGCATTTCAGTTCAGTGTATCGACCAAGATGGTTTTAGAATAGGGATTGTGCATGAATTCAAGCTGAAGCCCTATCAAAAAGACCAAATTGAGATATGGGAGTGGACGAGTGGACAACAAAAACCTATGATCCTCCACAGTTTGGGGGGATGCTTCCAGGATGTTGTTTTTATCATGTTGATGTGCATTCCCAAAAACGATCAGATGATCCAAGAATTCATGGCCAAGGTAAAGCCACGGAATGTCGCATCACACTTCACAAAGGGTGCATAGAGGGGGAACTAGAATTGGAATACCATCAAGAATGATGAAATGATATGAAATGTGTGTTTATGCAGTTTGGTATATAGTCACTTGAATGAAAGAGGCTAACACCCCTCAGTATTGCAAACAGCCACATGTTTCATACTGGAAGAAAACCTCATAGACCTTGAGGTGGTGACCAGATTTGCCAAAGACTTATGTGAAAACAAAATTTGATTTGGGGTAAGAAACCTCCAAAATCCCTTTAAATTCCCTTGGAACCAACCAACATCCGCCTGCACCCGCTACTCAATTGCCGTGATCAGAAATTCGAAGGAGAATCAAGAGCTCCAACGAGTGCATCACGAGTTGTCGCAGCAAAAATCCCGCAAGAGCAGCAAGGAGGCTGGGTTGCTGATGGGAGACGTTGTGGAGATACCCAACAGGGAGCTGAGATCTGACACTGTGCTGGCTGAAGAGCCAAGTAAGTGGAACGCTTTCAAGCGTTTGTTGTTTTTCATTGGGTTGATTCCCGGGAAATTCACAAGATAACGTAATTGTTTCCAACTATTGTAAGGTTAGGGGTCTCCTGCAACTGTTTCCTTCATCCAATTGGTTGTGAAGCCATTTGTACCTTCAACTAGTCCAGGTGAGACATGTCCAGTTGTTTGACATCCCGAAACCTGATATGTGGCCAGCTGCCATCTTCAACCGCCAACCACTCATTTTGAGATACGGATGTTCATACTGACCAGACACTGGGTGTCATGGCGGCATGCTATTCACTAGCTAAACCGCTGGTGTAATGTTTAGTCCCTGTCTCTTTGTTGTTCAATTGCTATCGCCTATCTGGTTACATCACCTATCTCCGTGAGCTTGGTTCCATTTGACTATGCAGGTCTCGCTGGTTTCATGTATGATGCGCATGCATTAGACCCATATTCTGAATATTCTATTGAATCTCCATTTTGCTAAACCACCCGTTTCTGTTTGTCTCCAAATAAAAGCATTGTTCTTCGACGCTGTACATATTCCTTGTATCAGTGTTCTGAAACCGCTTTCCTGATTCGGCTCGCATGACTGCGTGAGACCTGTGCATCCATAGTGTCCCCATCATTGACACCCACTCCCCTTGCGATTCTGCGCCAGACATCCAAGAACCACTCTCCGATCCAGACACCAGGCGCCATGGCAGCCCAGCCACTCCAGGGGTTCAAATGATGATTGCTACTAAGATCCACCGGATTCAAAAAAAAGCTGGGTGGAAAAAGCTGCCCATAGACTCTGTTCAAGTGCTGTTTACTTGTGGCCAAGTAGTTCGCACATGGTGAAAATCTCGGATTTAGTTGACAACCATGAAGCTAGTTGATCAAAACCAACTGAACAAATCAGCAGTTTTCCTGGGTATTTTCCAGCTGACAACATTTTTGTTCAACCAGATTCAACGGAGAATTACCTAGTTGGATTTCTGGAAAATCATCCGCGCAATGAACCCATTTGGCACTCTTCCGCCATTGACCATGGCAACGGCTGATGTTCCATTCACGAAATATTTTAAGCACGGCGGATTGTTAAGTGCAATATCATCCTTTGGAATTGAACCATTTCTTCATTGAGATGGCGATCACAACTGACAAAAGTGTTCGTATGATCTTCGGGTATCCTTGGAATATCTTGGAATAATTCGCCAGGCAAGTATCCGCAATGGCCACTGTATCGCCCTGTGACTTGGTGGCTGCTTTAAAAGGGAATCATGTGACCAAGGGCTGCACACATGGTGGTTTATTGGGATTGTACCACTTTCTTCCAGATCAGTGGCATAGGATAGTTGTTGCATGTCGTTGCATGTTGCTACTTACTGCTACTTGTACACTTTGTCTATATTTGTCTTGTCCAGTGGATAAGAGACCAGAGGAGGCAACAGTGCCTCGTCGAGATGTAGAATTCCTGATGTATCTCATAGTTCCCACCACTGCTATGATGGCAAGGATAAAGAAAACACTTGCCATTGCAAGGATCGCTGGACATCATCAACCAGTACTTGTCAGCCATCATCATCAGCATCAACAACAACAACATCAACATCAAAATCGTCATCGTCATTGTCATCGTCATCATCAACATCAACATCAACAACCACTAACCATCATCACCAACCAGCATTGAAAATGTTGTAAGATCATCACCTTCCCTGAGGCCGGATGAGAGGAGTTTACATCGGAGTCCTTGATCGATGCCTTGGGACCATGCGCTGACAGGTACACCACTGGATGTCATTCGTATGACGGTAGAATTCTTGAAGATCACTTTTTCCGGATAGAGTGACCCCTTGCATGTTGTCTGTGTAGGGGGAAGTTCATGAATTCCCAAAGAGAATTGGTGTCCATGATTTCGGACTCATCACTGTGAAGCAGTTACAGAGGTGACTTACTGGGACGAACTAAGTTCCATTGAGGATTTTCACATGCCATAGTCATCCATAGTCCACCACGTTTAGAAGCTCCTATCCCGGCAGATCTTCGGATTTGCCAGAAGCATCGCTGTTCGATGTTAGCAAATCTACTCAGACCCTGTGGTTTTGTTGTCAAATCTGGTGGAAAAAAACCAGGTTGCTACATGTTTGCGCTACATGTTGCTACAATGTTACAATGTAAACGTCGCTTGGAAATTCGACTGTGGTGAATCCTGTGCTCCGTGCCGTTGGTTTCGCACGGCACCGAGCCAAACGGCGATGGTGGCTGCGCACTGTGGCAGCTTTGGTGATCAAAGCTGCCGTGGATGGTCAAGTTTGGCGCAAGACAACTAAATCATCAAAATATCAGTAATAGTTTGCTATAGTTATGGTTATATATGCAACTAATATAGCTGAATATAACTATAGTTTTTAAGTTCACCCAGAAAGATGGAGATCTCTGCGTTGTTTTTGATCAAATGAAGGGGAAAGGCACAAAATCTGCCGTGAACTCAGCGATGGCTGTTGCCTCAGGCCCAAAGATAGTGAGGCCGACATCCACCTGTTTGGTACGCAAAGTTCAAAAGTTTTGACCATCCCAAAAACTGATGAATTTGGAATGCCGACTGCGCGTTCGAAACCCTGCACGGCGACAGATTGGAGCGTCACGCAAAGTCAGAAAAGAACAATCGAACCTGCTGCCATTGCCGAGAAATCTTCAGTTCCTTGACATGAACAACTGCTCTATACGCATACAAATACCGGAAATCTTGTCCATGTCCCCTTTCTTCTCAAAACATGAGTTTTTGTTGAACCCAAGATGCTTAAAAGGTGCGATCCCTGAATATTACGGGTATATGAACTACTACCAGTTATTACCATGCTTCGTTTACAGGATCTTATGTGTCCACAGTTGTGTCACGCACCTATTAACAAACAAAGCGGTTCTCATGGGGGAGCTGCCACATCCATCACATCCATCTCACTTAGTCAGTGGCAAGCACAGTTCATCAATCCCTCATTCCTGCAGTCCCATAGATGGGTTGGTTCACCCTAATTCCTGGCCATTCACCCCATCATCATTTCTATCACTACTGCAAAGCCCAAAGCTTTCGTTTTGACACAGTTGATTTCTTATAACGGTTTTGTTCACCATTTGGCACCAGAAAATCGTCAAAGGTCAGCTGAAGGCGCCTTCTTTCTCTGCTTGCACGTCTACTTGGACGTGTCCTTTCCCCAACAGAACCATCTCAATGCCCGAGCCCGGAAGCCAAAAGCATCAGTTTTATGAGATTTTTATGAGATCATTGCCATTGCTCGCTTCTTAGATGTGTTAATGATATGAATGATTTTGCTTATGGGGTGTCCATCACCCTATCTTTCTGAATCAGAATCCGCAAGATGGAAACCTCGACCTTGTGAGGTAGATCTCATCTACTTGGATCTTTGCAATTTAGAAATATGTCTTTGGTCCATGAATTTTTCATCCCAGAGCGGAAGCAAAAATGTTGCACTCCAATATATGCGGTAAGAACCATCATTTTCCCCTAGCTTTTCCCTTAAATCAATCCATGAAATCCATGAAATCCACAAACATCGCATCTCCCAGTTGCGCGTGGCGCCAAGGCCCTTCGTGCGTTATATGCGCTGCATGTGGTGGACCACCTGCGAAAGGTGAGCAATCGAAGAAACCGATATGGGATGAACATTTGTAGATGTTAATAAATGATACCTATAGACATTATCGAAGGAAGTTTAGAAGTCAAACTTCCGACAATATGGACAGATGGAAAAGAAGAGGTGGGAAGAGTCAGAGAAGAGAAGAGAAGAGAAGAAGAAAGAAGATCAGAGAAGAGAAAGAGTCAGAGGAAAGAAGATGCAGGCGCGCGAAAAGGTAGAAAAAGTCGCAATTCATTGTGTTTTTCCACTGATTTGTGGCTCCGGAGGGTCGAAAAGTAGGCTCGCTAAAGCGGCGGGTGCGGAGCCTTCTGGCTGAGATGAAAAATTGCACGCTGTTGTGGCGCGAAGCACATTTGGAAGTGAAAAAGCTAAAACCACCTCATGTCCGGAACATTTTTGGCAGTTGTGATGTTGAAAAAGTGAACGCCATTGTGGCGCGAAACACATTTGGAAGTCAAAATGTACAAAACACTTCATGCTCGGATCCACTTTGTTGAAAAAGTTCACGCTGTTGTGGCACGAAGCATATTTCGAAATCAAAATATTCAAAGCATCGCATGTTCGGAGCACTTTTGAACTTGAGATGTTGAAAAGTGCACGCCGTTGTGGCGCAAAGCACATTTCGAAGTAAAAAAATGCACAAAACACTCCGCGTTCAGAGCACTTTTGGAAGATGAGATGTTCAAAAAGCTGACGCTGTTGTGACGAGAAGCACATTCCGAAGTCAAAATGCACAAAACACCACATGTTCGCGCCACTTTTGTACGTTGAAGCGTCGTTTTGTGTGGCAGGCGCAAGGGATTTTGCACCCTGCCAAGAGTGAGCAAAACGTGAGGGTTTTGTGTGGCATTCCCAAAAGCGATGACAGGCGTGGGACATTCGAAGAGGATCTGCAAAGATGGATTTCGCGTGGCAGGCACAGTACAAGAGACATTTTCATCAGAGATGTTAAGAGGTCAGGCCGCTGATTTCCTGAGAGGGGTTGCATTTTGGAGCATCAGATTTTCAGATTTGCGAAGATGATTTTGCGTGACGGGCGCAGGGTTTTGTATAACCTGGCCTCACTTTTTTCGTGGCAGGCGCAATACTTTAGACACATGGACTGGAAAAATTGCAAAACATATTGGCACAAGGCCGTCAGCTCTGCACTCAACTTTCCATTCTTGTCTCTCAGAATTGCTTTGTTTTTGTTGTTGTCAACTTCGAAAATCGGAGAAGCCTCGCAGAATTGTTTCGTCTTTGACGTTGTCAAGTTCAAAAATTGAGGACGTTTCGCAGAATTGCTTCGTTTTTGATGTTACTGTCAGCTTGAAAAATTGACGAAGTCTCGCAGAATAGCTTCGTGTTCAAACTTGCAGATAGACAGATAGATAGACAGATAGATAGATAGACAACTACAACTATAACTACCACTACGCTACAATACACTACTACTACAACTACAAATACAACATACTACACTACATTGCACCACAATGATTACACTACACTACACTAATAACATCTAATTACACCACACTACACTACACTAATTGCACTAATTACACAACGACCACACCAACAACGACGACGACCACGACCACGACAACTACAACTACAACTACTACAACTACAACAACTACAACGGCTACGACGACGACGACGACTACTACTACTACCACCACAGCAGCTACAAATACAACTACAACTACAACTACAATACATTACACTACACTAATTACACTGCAGTACACTACAGCCTTAACTGCAAATACAACTACAACTACCCGACATTACACAACAGTACACTACACTAATTATATTACACTACACTACAACTGCAACTACAACTACCACTACATTACATTACACTACATTACACTACATTACACTCGACTACACTACAACTACAACTGCACTACACCACACTACATCCAGCAGTTGTGCTGAGGTGACCACTGCAAACACTGCAACCACTCCGAAAAACACAACTCGAACCACCTTTCGCTCCATCAGTGGATTCGCTGTGCCATCCGTGATTCACAACAACCAACCTCTCATAGGTTTCCTATTTTTGAAAATTCCGCCACCGCCTTGTGCGGTACTACTGGTAGTAAAATATAATGGTAGTCATTATACTCTTATATGGATATCATATTCATGTTAACGATAGTCATTATTTTTTATATCTTTAGACTTGTATAGATCTATAAGCCACTTTTATTTCTTTAAACGGATGTTATGATTAGTTGGACCAAAAAAATAAAATGATAATAGTGATAGTCATGATTATAGCAATAAAAATAATGATAATGTTTATAGCGATGACACAAATGAAGTAGGAATCAAAGGAATAATAAAAGTGACGATAAGAATCATACCAATATGAATCCCAGCTATTGTTGGTGTGAAAATCCAGGGCGCCAGGATTTTTACCAGTTGCCAAATGAGATTTTTGGGGCGAAAAAAAACAATTTGAAGCAAAGATTATTGGAAATATGCACGTTGCGTAATTGCCAAGTTGCAACTGTCAGGTGAGAATAGCTGTTGACTACGTCCCACTTGTTTGGAAACATCTCAATGATATCTTGTGATATCTCAATTCTTCGGCATGTCCCAGTTATGAGAGGGTCATTCTTTAACGGCACACCGAGGCTCGAGGAGAAGATCCTGGCCACCCAGGTCAAGCGGAAAAGGGTTTCACCACCGCGCGGGTGTGGCAACCAAAGTCGGAAGTCGGTGCTGGTTTGGTTTTGAGATCACCAGATTTCCTCTGGATTTGTTGGGAGAAATCATAATTAAACCATGCAATGTCACCTTTTGACTGGCAAGAATTTTGGAGAGTGAAGATAAGGGCCCAACCCGGGGGTCCTTTTACTGATGCCACTTGTCCGCAGATCAGCTTGAGTTCCATTGTTTGCGGCGTTGACATTGGTGCGATTTGGGTTTCCCAGCAGGGTGAGACATTCCCAATTTTGCCACGTATTCCCTTTTTCTTTAAAATATTGCGTTTTTGTTGGCTGCTCATGTTGTGTAGTTTTTATTTGCCATTTTGGTGTGAATATATGAACCTGTCCCGCGATTTTTGACTATTGTTGCAACATATCTAAATATAGTTTGTAAGAGTACACAAACCATTTTTTTACACGTTGTATGTGTAATGTATGTATGTATGTATGTATGTATGTATGTATGTATGTATTGATGTATGTCTGTTTGTCTGTCTGTCTGTATGTATGTATGTATGTTGGTATGTATGAATGTAATGTAATGTAATGTAATGCAATGTAATGTAATGTAATGTAATGTATGTATGAATGTATGGTAATGTAATGTAATGCAATGTAATGTAAAGTAATGTAATGTATGTATGTATGTACGTATGTACGTATGTACGTCTGTATGTATGTATGTAATGTAAAGTAATATAATGCAATGTAATGCAATGTAATGTAATGTAATGTAATGAATGTATGTATGCATGCATGCATGTATGTATATATACATATATATATATATACATATTATTTATATATATATATACATATATACATATTATATATATACACATTATTTATATATACATATATATATACATATTTATATATATGTATATATACATACATACATACATATATATATATATATATTTACATATATACATATTATATATAGATAGATATATATATATATATGCATCCCCAAATTTCAAGGTGTATCATTCAGATTTTTTGTTGCTGGCCCCATTTTTTTTGTCTGACCGAGGTCTTAGTCTTGTGCCCCTTCCGTTCCGTGTGTTACGAATTTGTTGGGAAACCCAGTGGTTTTCAGCGACAATTATCCCAGCAAATGGAGATTGATCTATCCCAAAAATAACTGATTTTCATTCGGCCGATTTTCTGGAATGACCAATCAAAACGAAAGCGTATGTCTTGGGGATACGAATGGATCTTAGTACAAACAGCAACGAGGTTGGTTACAAGACCATCCAATTCATGCGGATATATTCTGGTTTTGTATCAAAGCGATGCATATTTATAGCTTAAAGTGGTGATAAACCATGGAACGGAATGATGTCCCAGGATTTGAAACAGCTTCAAAAATGGATGTGAACTTGGCGGGGGTCGATCTTGTTGAGCCACTTGATAAAAACCACTGCAATACTCGGCCCTGCAGTAGGCAACCATGTGGCACTTTCTGATCTGTTGATCAATTCGTTAAATAGGTGCAAAGAGACCTCAGCTGAAGTTGGAGTGGTTTTTGTTCTGGAGATGGGAGAAGAGAAAAAAGTGCTATGTTTTAACAATAGAAGATAGGTCCAGGTCATCTGCTATTTTATGGGTTATTCATTGGCTATTGATCTATTATTCACGACTTGTGCTGTAGGACATGAATAGCCAATAGGATTTGGCTGTCCCCTCATTTTGGGTGCCCAGTTGTGTGTCTCAATTCCCTCCTCAATTACCCTATCTCGGGCTGGATGGTGGATGGTATCCCAATCTCAAATCGCATCTTATTGACAGGTTTTACATTCTATCGCATCTATATGTGTATACACACAGGGCATATTTGTATGTGATGTATGTGTACATAACTATCCATACAATATGTGTAAATAGAAGGCTTCCCATGTCACTGATATTCCGAGGTGAAGCTGTTGATGGCCCTGATGCCAGAGAAGAAACAGGTCAGCATGGCTATGGCTGGATCGAATCAGCAAATACGGGGGGATGATATTCTGTTGGTGGATACCCTCTGGTCAAACATGAAATCCATTGAAATCTCCTACAAGTGGAGGTGTTACTGGAGAAAAAACATCTATGAATGGGGGAAACGTCCATTGCCATGTTTGATTGGTGGGGGGTAATGATCATAATGTTATGGTAGTGGGAAATTAGCAATTCTTGGTGGCTGATTAGGGGATACTACATATCCTGAGGACACAGCCAAAAGTCTGACAAAACCAGTACCAATCATTGGCAGAACTTCTCCAATTACCATGGCGAGATTCCCAAAATGGAGAAGTTTTGGAGGCATCGATCACAGATCACAGCAGAGGTGAAACATAAAGACCGCTTCGAAGAGGACTTTGGCGCCCGGGAGGATGACTCCTTTGTGTCTCGGCACACCTTTGCTTCTTTGATTGGTTTGCGTGGCCGTGTTGATGAAATGATCACCAACTCGCTGCACTAAGATATCCCAAAGAATGGGATGACTTCATTTTGTTTCTTTTGTTTTGGGTGAGAATGTACATGAAACATCATGAAACCGCGCTAATGATATATCATGATATCCCAATGGTTCTCGGGTGTGAATTTGGTTGCCGTCATTCTTCGGATTTTCTCATCTAGGCATCGAAGCCTGCAGATTATCAGCACCTCTTTGGAGGAGATTTGGGAAGCGGACTTGGAACCATTTGGAACCATTTGGAACCTATGAAATATATTAAAATATGATGAACTACAACATTTGGGGGTGAACATCCGTAAATACCAGCTGAGACTGAACAGAAGGGCACCAGAGTTTTGACCTATAGCCATTCAACCAGAGAATTCGGGGGATACTTGATATATGTGTGATCAACAAGAAACCCCGAGATGTTGAATTGCTAATGCCCAGAGATCAAACGATGATGATTGGATACCCAAAAACTTGGATGGTCAATTCTTAGAATGACCAAAATCTGTCTTTTTGGATACACGGAAATCAAATGACGATCAAATGCACCAAATGAGGACTTCGGTCTGAAGAGCCAAGCAGTTTTCCTGGTTGCGGGTCTTCCTGTTTCTTGTGAAAACATCAAAGCAATGCCACATCTGGAACACTTCTTGGAGTAATTTCTGAGGTAAATTTTAAAGCAGAAACAAACGCCAGACCTGAATGAACCACTGCAACTAGTGGTTACCACTGTGGCGCGCACACGCAGGAAACAGCGATGATCGTTTTCGCCTGGGTATAGCTTTGTGGAAGAAGGCCAGCGGTTTCATCCCGCCCTGGATATGTCTGGATTTCACCCCTTCACCGGTGAAGGCATTGACATCGGTGACAGGCCATGCGGCTTTACGCGCCTTTCCACCGAGCTGATATCCTCATTTGTGAGCAGCTCAAGGACGACGATGACCGGAGGTTTTTATCAAGATTGTTGCTGGTTAGTGGAACGGATTTTTGGACCCGACAATTGGTAAACACCAGGAAACATAAACTCTAGATGCAAGTAGCACATGTCCTAGCCCTAGCAATGTTTGTGTTGTCTCTGTTCCTTCTTTGGAATTGACATATTTCTTGCGGTTTCATTAGTTTTCTGCCACATTTCAAGGGCCAATCGGCCAATCGTTATGACCCATTTCATCATTTCATCAACCAGAAATCATGTCTTTTCCACTCATCTGAATCATGAATGTATGAAATGTGTATGAAATGTATATGAAATGTATATGAAATGTATATGAAATGTATGGATCATGGATCCTCATGGAGTTTTCCGAAAGTCACCCAAGGCTCACCCCTGGGTCTACGGCAGATCACCGGAGCCGAAGGTGAAAGGCGCTGGGTAGGTCCCCCAAAAATTCGCCAAGTTTGGGGGACCTACCTGGAACGGGACTTGATGGATTTGATGGCTGATTTGCTGAGCCAATTCTAGCCAACAAGCCAATCATCATGATCAGATCTAAATTAGATCTGTAAAAACGTCACCCATAATCAATGATAATCAAAGAGAATCACAATCATGAACAGTTCTGAAGTGATCTGTGCGCGACTCACGAGGCGCCGCGACTACGATTTCTTGTCCTCGGTGGAGTTGTGCATCGTGGACCGCGCCGATGTGCTGAGAATGCAGAACTGGGAACACGTGCAGGAGGCGCTGCAGATTTCGTTGCTGGTTCCAGGTTGAAAATGCTGGTAAAACATGATTAAACCCTGAAAAATTGTGCTTGATGGAAATTAAACCATCCAAAAATGGAAGTTTAACACAGAGTTTTATCATCATGAAAGAGGAATATGTACAATGTAAAGATATTCCAATGTGGCCCCTCAAGATGAACAGATCCAATACTAAACAGTGTTTCTAAGGCTGTATTTGGTATCAGGAAGAGGTTTGCGGATTGTTCATATCAAGGAGGGATATTACAAGATATTTGTGTAATTTGTGTACAACCAGAAGAAGTAGGCTAAACGGTTCCTGTCTTGTCCGTCAGGTGATGCAGGTGGTGAATCGCAAACCTCAGGGTGCTGTCGGGCCGATGCCGGGGATGTTTATAGTGTCAGACAGATTATATTTTCTGAATCTCCAGCTGCAGCTTTGAATTTTTTCTAGTTGGGGTTGATGTAAACCTGGAATTATTCGAACCCATAGCTTGCTGGTTGCTGGTCATATAATTTTTCAACATTTGCTGTTCATTGGTTATCGTTGGCTGCATTTGCCTCTTTGTTGCTTGTGTACCGATGAGTGTGGCTTTCACATCTCCACTGATCTCCTTTTGTTGACTGCATTTCATGTTGCAGCTTTTATCCTGGGTGAGTTACAGGAGTGAACACATACCCCCTGAGTTTCATTGCATCATTGCTGGGGAAGGGTTATTCCATTGGATGTAGTGGGAGATGCAACTAACAATTGTGGGAAGATGATGCTGCTTGAGAACATGGCACATATGATTTCCTCGATGTAAATATTGACTGGTTTCTTAAGAAACACTAGTGGAAGATAATCATCACTCAGTTCTGATAAATCAAGATCATCACTGATCATGAGTGTACACCTGAAAGTAAATACCTCTGTTTAAAAAAATAAACGTTTAGTAACGGATTTCTTCATGGGATGGGATTCCCGTCCAGGTTTAGGCAGCATCGACATCAGTTGCCTGCGGCCCCAATTTGCCGACGGCCGTGCCCGGGAGTTCCGGCAGACGGTGCGGGGACCCGGGGTTAAGGCCATTCAGACCTCAATGGGTTGAGATAAACGGAACTTTTGGAGGTAAATAGGATCAAATCTCTCACATGTCGCAACCCATTTTATCCATTCTCAATGCTTTTTCTGAGGTGGTGACCTCGAATGGTCAATCCCTGGATGTGGGGAGCCCAGGTGAAGATTTTCGGTGAGTTTCCTGCCGATTTTCTATATCCAAGTTGTCTGAGGCGGATGCGCTTTTCAAGCTGTCCTGTGCCCCTGCAGGTTCCCGATGATCACGCATCATTTGCAATAGGAAATCCATTCCGTGAGTTGCCATAGGATTAGAGAAGTTAGAATCATGTTGAGTTTCTGTTTCGGTGTTCCACACATCTTGCACTTTTTTATGAGCTGAGCTCATCAGATGCACAGTCTGCTTTGGCGCCGGACCCGCAGTTTCTTCGGCGCCGAAAGAGAAGTCCCTCGCTGCGAGGTGGGGTCGATGCCGCTTCAGTGAAGGAAAAGGGGACAAAAATTGGCTGAAAGGAACTGTAGCATCTTAGTACACCCTGACAATTACCCAAAACAATTTTTTGTGAGGTTCTTTCTGTGGGAAGATTCAATATGAGTCAATGTTTTTGGAACCTTTGATCACTTTGATCCTGAAGACTTTAGGATGAGACCAACCATTTGCTAAGTTCGGGAATCCCTGAGGGATCGGCACGATGCCATGGTGAATCATCTGGAGACGCCGTAGCATGCTGTAGCCAGTTGCTGAGATGTCGGCTCCAACATCAACGACCTTTATTCAACTAGGTGGAACTGGGTGAAACTTGAAACTCCAAGCGGATTTCCATGATTTGTCTTGATTTGTCTAAAATACCCAAGTTTTTTCTAACAAAGTTTCCACCAAGTGATGTTTTGGAGGCTGCGAGCCCCGCAATTGGGTCGCTCCAAGAAGGGTGCCAGTCTCGGTTCCGGCTTCGGGCATTGAAAAGGTGAAAGCCCAAGATTAATGTAGTTCTTCCCGTTACTGGATGTTAAACTTAACCAATTAAGTTCCCAATTTAATGGCTAATGATGGAAGTTAATGGTTCCCAGTATTATGTTTGACATGTTTAATGGTGGAATTTAGACCAAAAAGTAATCCCAAGATTGTCGGATTCTTTCGCAAGTCTTCATGTTGCTCTACACCTTGGTCACACTACCTTGGGTTGATGACTTACAAGATGCTTCGTGGCCGTGTTCCCATTTTCCGATTGGCCCCACTAGGAAAATAAACATTTACGTCCAAATAAGTGCCATGAACACACTGATGTTTGCTTTGATCCAAACTCTTTTGAAGACCTAGAGACCACATTCGCACATTGCTCAAAAGTCCTCTCCGCATTTGTAACACGGCTACGTTTGAATCTTGGAGTGTGTATTGGGTGTTCCAGTGTAAATCCATATGTCACCCATTTATTTCCTGGTGCTCTCAACTTTCACCAGGTTTTCAGTCTATGAAGGTCACCTCATTGTGAATTCCACAAGAATCCCTAGCAGTTGAAGTGCCCTTTGTCGGATTGAGGTCGCACACTGGATCTGAACGCAGATGAGGATGAGGAAACCGGTTGGTCGTGGCTCGGCTGATTTTTGATTGGAAGAAACACAACATGGACGTTTCTGGATGGAACAATTGAGCCGGCCACATTCACTCCAATATCCAGAAGGAACTCACATTGCTGATTTAACGAACCAGGCGTGCATAAACCATGTGGCGGTATTTGTTGGTTCATTGTTGGTTCATTGTTGGTTCATGGTAGCAGCTGATCCAGGGAAATTGGTTCATGGTAGCAGCTGATCCAGGGAAATTGGGCACGTCCGCTTCAATCCATTTGAAGTGCTTTGGAACTGAGTCAATCTGAACTCGTTGCCCAAGATTGATCCATGAATGTGTTGTTCAGTAAACGGCTACAAAAAAAAACATGTTTCAGTTGAACTGCGAAGGAAATAGTAGCATGTAATGACACCCATCTCATGTACTGAATGTTCTTGGCCAGGCCTGTTGATGTATGATCTCAACTCCCACAGACAACTGCCCCTATGGGTAGCGAAGACCTCTGGGATATTGCTGGTTGGTTTCAGACCTTTGTCCGCTTCTGTTTTGTTTCTAGGAGTTGGTTCTGAGACCATCCACTTTCCATACCAATAGTTCTCCCGTTTGTAAACTTTGATTTGTATATATCGTTCAGTTTTGACTATTGGTTGCATTGGTTGCTGAAAGCTTTGGGCAAGATGTTGGGCAAGTTATACCTTTACCAACATCTTCAGGATTCCATCCAACATATCTATTGATCGACAATCATTCCCGTAAAGGCGTACGGTTCAAACGTCAGACCGAGTCATACCTTCTGATATACCAAGGTACTGATTCAATCAACAAACATTCGAGGGCAGGGCCAGATCTGAGGCTGCAGATGCTTAAGTCGATGGAGCCGAAGGAGGCGACTCAGCTTTCTTTATTTGCAGGGTATCTAAGAGTTGCTATAGGTTGAAGCCAAGAAAAATTGGAGGATGAACCATCACTGGATGTCGAGTGATATACCAGCAATGATCTATTGAATCAGTTGGGTCACTAAGATACGGTGGATGAACTAATGATGTTCGATGATGTCTAAAGTAAGCACGCACCATCACCAATGTCTTCATAACTAGAACCTTGCGGAAGCAGTGCTTTTGAAGTGTCCTAAATATTGATTAATGGCTAGTTGTGATGGTTTCACGGAAGCCGTCCACCATTTCAGTTTGTTAAAGCTTGGACCAAGTTTGAAATGAAACCAGAGATTGGCAGATGGGTTGAGCCATTCCTCACCAGGCCGCAGCCGGCTCCTGTCGTGGCATTGCCAAACTGGTGGGGCAACCTGTGCCACAGAATCGTAAGAGGAATCCCTTCCTAACATTCATATTTTCATATCATTAAAGGATCATAATCTTAAACAGCAAACATCATCAACCATCAATTTAGTGGGATTCAATGGCAATATCACCACATGGGAAATATCATGGGATGCGGGATGGGATGATGGGATTGCAGCCTGCAAGTTTGGCTGCTGTTTGGCATGAAACATTCCGAAGTTGGAACAGCAGCATCCCAAAATTTATTGCAAGGCCACATCGAAAACGCCTCAATTTCTATGGTGTTGGTGCAAATCAGGGAACGGAATACACAATGATCCTTTGCATTCAACTTTATTGCTGGCACTAACATGGTTTGAAAATCTCTTACCTCAATCCTCCAACCCCAAAAACTGCCTGGAAACTAATTGTTGTTTAGCTTCAACTTACCTTCAGAAAATGTTTCGAAACTTCAGAGACTTCTCTCAATTTCACCAGTCATTTGCAATGGCCGATGACCATCCCTAGCCTCGAAACTCTGGCAGAGCAACTGGAAGAGTTGCAGGAGGAGGCGGGGCTGAGCCACACCCCGTGCAATGCGAAATATAGCGACGAGATGCAAATGATAAACCAAAGATAGTCAGTAATCCACCCAGAACATGCACGATACGTCATGCACATGTGCCTTCGTATTAGATTAGCGAAACATGTAGTAGGCTAGGTATCCACAGTTCACCCACTTAGCATCCAACACCAAAAATTCGCTCCAAAACAACACAAGTGGGGGGGCTCAGATTCTGCAGGAAGAGGAATTCATCCACCATGAGATTTTTGAGAAGAACTGCTACGAACCCCTGCAGCCCATTGACGGTGCACCTGGGCCCAACCGCGGTGCTGGACGAATTTCTTTCCCCGGTTGGATTGGATTCTTCGAGGGTCAAGAGCCACCATTGAGACCCTCGAAGAATGCAGCAACTCCAAAAGTTTTATGGTGGACAGTTCAAGACTTGAACGCATGTGTTTTTGATCCAATGCCCCCAACTGCTCTGCTTGATTCATCCAGATGTTCAGTGTCGTGTGGATCAAATCCAAACTGCTGGCTGGTTTCAGCATGTTTGTTTTCTTCCCAACTGGCTATGGTCACACATGTTTTTGTCTCATGATTTGCAAGATGGTGGCCAAACTCCTCGTCAACACCCACTTTGGGTGCGAAGATCATCGTGTTTGATTTGTTACCCCCCATCTATCCGATCTATCTGCAAATTCTTGTTCATTTGCATCAACCCCATTCGAGTTCCCTGTTTCGTACACAATTTCAGAACCGAGGCACCTTTGATTGTGGATGTCGGCGCCAACGTGGGGCTGTTTGCCCTTTGGGCGCGAGAGCGTTGGACAAAGTGCCAACTGTGACTTGGCAGCAGGTTTCTTGCACCTCTCGGCAATCTTTTCCCAAACATGGCCCTCAAAAGTCCTGGGCCAAAATCTGGTGACATCCCTTCCCGAATCAAGACACCACAGCTAAGTCGACCCCAACCGACATTTCCTCACTTGAACTGCAGGATTTGTATCGAGCCCCTTCCGCCAAACCTGGAAAAGTTGCAGGAAAACTTGGAGGAGGCAGAGATGGTGAGTGTTTTGCCTTGTGGTTGCCATCACATCACCTTGTTCCGGTGGTTTCAATTTGGTGTGTCGCAACCATAAAAGATATCCACAATTAAGAAGCTTGTTTGGTGGATTGCACCGATGAGACCATGAGATCTTGAATTTGAGTACCGTAGGATCGACGTGATGTGAGCTTTTGCGTATCTCTTAGGATCGGTCACGAGTGATACTAAGACTTGAAACATGGCTTCTGGAATCACAACAGCCAGGTGAAGGACGTGCTGGTGCTCGCCGCTGCTGTGGGCGCTCAAGATGAGGATGGGATTGGGACGTGCCTGGAATCCTGGAGCATTTCATGTCCCAAAAGCTGTGGGGGATGATCTCACTGGGTTCGTTATATCGGCTTTGGATGCTGAGATCAGATATCCAATGGAACTCCAAAGAAATGGGGCAATCGGCCGATGTTCGGTATCCAACTCCTCGCTGACGTTGGGATCGCCAGGTGGCCGACTTCGCCTACTTTCCCTGGGCGCCTGGGGAGTCTACGAGACATGCACAGGAGGCCGCGGGATTGGTATTCGATTGGTGATTTGATATGATTTTGGTCTTTAGGTGCATCCCACACTATCCTTGAGAAATACCCACTGATTAAGATGTGGATGTATGGATAATCAATGTGAATGTGGCTGGTTATATTCCCTCAACCTCTGTGGTTTATGAACTTTCTATTTCAATGCGGTTGGATAGACCCAGTCCGTTCGGATTTCTCTGCTAGATGAATACCCCAAAATGGCTCATGTCAACCGAGAAAATGAAGCTGTAGACCATGGGATTTAGAGGGTTTTCCCATGGTTTTCCCCAAATGTTCAAAGATGTTTGGCAAAATATAGACTTGTTACGACTTGTTATTATGATATTATATACTATATTTTACTATATTTTACTATATTTTATACTTTTATATATATATACATATGATGACATACTATATAACTTAGTTAATACGCAACCCATGTTTTCGACCATGAGGCCGCTGAGCAGCGCGAGCGCCTCTGGGCAGCAGCAGAGACCTCGGGCGTGACAGCTCCGATGCTTGGTGGAAAAGTTACGGAAACCGACGGAAAAGATCGGGGGAAATATACAGAAACATCATCAAACCATCCTGAATACACTGAATACACATTTCAATCTTTTTCGGGGTGCTATAGTATGTTTGGGCGCATCTATTTTGCATCCGACATTTTCGCATGCAATTAATACGTTTGGAGTACTTTGCATCCATTTTGTTAGCTATCTCTAGCGATCTATATTTTGACTTGTACTCAAGACAGAAGACCTGCATATGCTGTGGTCTGTGGGTTAAGCATGGCGAAAAAATGATCAATCCTCCACTGTTCCGGTTGGTTGACATGTCTAGGAGATCAATAATCGCAAATAGGAATTTAACTAACCACTTATGGGGGCGCACCTTCAAAAATGGTGGTTTACCTTCAAAAGTGGTGCAAAAATTGCGACAACAAATGGCCATGATTTCAAATGATGCAGAATCATTTTCCAGTGCGTTGTGGAGTGTTTCAAGCAACAAGATTTTCTTACCGGAAAATGATCGAAGATGATCCAGCTTGGGCAAGGGATCACTCAAAGAGGGCATCAGTATTTGCTGAGGTGTTTGGAATTTGGATCCTCCATGCTTCAACATATTCAGTGGCTAAATGATGAGGCCACAGTTGAAGAGACTGGCCACGCCACAGCTGCAGCAGTCCTTCCAATGTTTCTTGGTGGGGAGACCCCTAGCAAATTAATAATGTTGTCGTTTTTTTGGCCAAAAACTGACTTAGGCAAAAGGTAAGAAGGGTAAACGAAGGACACAACAGCGAAACAATTTGGATTATATTGCAAGTAATCATGAATCATGCTACCACAAGGGTGCTTTGCAACAAAGTAAGAAAAGACAATTTGGGAAGGTCAGATCCTGCCAGGAAGATGTAAACCCAAGGATATGTTCCCTACAATTTTGAGGTTCAAAAGCTGCCCAGAATTGCACGGCAAGAATTTGGCCAATATAAAGGACATGTTTGGACCCACAGAGGGATCTCTGATCTCAGCGACTTGACGCTGTCAAGGCTCTGTGCAGCGACTATCGACTTTGCTGCGGTCGTCGGGCCTGCAGGGTCCAGTGGAATTGTTGAAGGCTTCAATTTCAGGGGTGGAAGGGAATCATAGTTGGTATGTTCAAAAACCGATTTGTAAACCACCACAAGATTGGGTGTATCATAAAGAATCATATTAATATCGCCAGAATGCGACAAGAACTGGTGTCATTTGCTTTAGCTTGGAGACACATCTACAATCAGAAAATTTGACTCACCAAGTAGATCAGTCACTGCTTGTCGATTGGTCGTTGCAGGTTGATGTTGAAGGAGACGAGGACCAGTGAACCCAGTGAAGCCCTGCCAAGGAGTATGAAATCCATGCAAAACGAACAGTATTAGAAATCTAGGAATCTAGGGTTTTTTTTCTCTATGTTTGCTATTGAGATCTATTGATCCATTTTAAGGCTAGCCCGACATCCCATTTTCTTTCCGCGGGCTTTGGTTGCCAACCCCTCAGGAGGCTGTTTTCCAGAGCATCGATGAAGAAGATTGGCCACGGATCCGACAGGTGCAGGGCTTCGTCGGTTTGAAAGTGAGGATTGCAGGAGTTGATTTGTGACACATTCTGTTCTTTTTTGGACCTTAGCTTCGGCTGTTGACTTTTTGGATTCCTTGAGCTTCATTGATTGAGTTTGACCGTGAATCATCTCAGTCCCTCATCCAGTTGTTGACATCATCTGCTGATCTCCTAGTGAATGCTCGCCTCTCGACATATGCTCCACAGAGCATCAGAACGGCTATACCCGCTTAAAATCCGACAGCCCAAGAGTTGAGGGTCCTTTTTCATTGACTTTTTCTATTGGATTCCAATTGGATGTGGTATCAATATAGATGTTATCGTCCTGTGATTCTGTTGAAGAGATCTTTGTGGTGGTTTTTTTTAGCGCAGGTGGTGGCCGAAGTGCACGACATCCATGGCCGACTGCATCGCATCCAACAGCTCTTGCGACTGAGCACTGAGAAAACCGACATGGAGACTGGCGGACTAACTCGATGGGTACATTTTTTATGGTACTTTAATCTTGTGTCATACATCATACATGAGAATATTTACTGGCCTGCTAAAAAAAAAAAGTGATATTTTGCAGGGTACAGTGTCGAGAGATTGGCAATGGAAAATGTGGTGACCTCAAGAAGCAATGATGGGATGGGAATAAACACCTCAGCAAGGTTGGGGATTTGGAGAAAAAGTGAACGTATCCAGCAATCATGATATGACCAGCAATGATGTACATACAGCAAAAATGGAGGTATCTGGGGAGCCATGATGGTGACACAGACTAGGGATGTTGGTCATATCTGGGGAGGACACCATTAAACGTTCGAAGTTTGGATTGTTCGAGATTCTTCGACGATTTTCGGGGATGACAATATTTAGCCAGTGGTGTTCATCATACTCTCTGCAGCTGAGTGGATCCAGGAAATGAAAACCACTAAACGAAAGGATCGACTGATCTAGGATCTTTAGTCCTACTGCAGGAAATGGCAACTGAACATGACCCAACAGCTTCTGATATTTCATGACAACACATCCTTTAAGACTTTGACGATGCTGTGTCAGTGCAAAATCCAAAACTAAATTCAAAGATGAAGCCCAAAAGCATATTCCAACTTCCATTGAGACATTTGTGATGCAGATTTGTCCGCGATGGTACGCCATCCCCCTGAACTTCTTGTCGCTACTCGTGGTCCTTTACGCCCTGGCTACTGCACTGAAGTTCAGCGGAGCGGTGCCGGACCTCAAAGAACGAAGCTTCGTGCTGGCGGTCGTCAGGCCTTTCTCTTGTACAAAATCTGTGGCACCAAGGTCCAGAAAGCTACATCTTAACTCGAGTTTCGACACCCAAACATTGGAAAGGGGATCTGTTGGCATTCACAAACATCTGCAAAGCATCAATCTTTCAAGTCAAAGTTTTGTTCAAAATCCCGAATCCAGGCCATGGACCCTGGTCAACCTCGGATTCATAAGCTTGTTCTGACATTTCATTGGAGTACGGTACCATTTCAGGACCAGATTATCACATATTATCATTATTTGGGCCCCTCCAATTTTTTTAAGCCATCAAAATTATAACATATTAATTACATATTAAAACAATTCCACAGCTGCCTTTGGAAGGTGGGCCTTTTTGTTGGCCCTGCCATTTCTCTTCTTCTCCGTGGTGTCCTCTGTCCGCTGCGTGCAGCGGCTGCTGGCAGATGAGGCGGCCATGCTGCTCTTCAGGTGGGGGATGGGCTACTTGGGGATGTACATATCCATTAACTGTGGTTAATTGTGGTGAACTGTGGTTAAATCTATTTCGATGTTGATTACTGACTATTGATTGATATGGTTTTCCTAAGATGTAGCTGGAGCAACTAATTAACTTCAAAATGTGCCGAAGAATTGGCGCACTATCGGAGATAGGGCCGTCAGCGGATTGGGAAAGATATTAATCTTGTGATGGAGAATTGGGTAATACGGTATGACTGAAAAGCCTAGTTTGCGGCGATCCGACAGTGCGGCATGTTGATTTCCATCCATTGAAATGGTCACGTAAATCAATGGATTCTATGTAAGTCTATGTCAATCTATGTATCATGTTTTGGGGGCCTGGGTTGTTTAAGTAGCTTCATTCCTCCTGCCACAGCTGACTGCGCTGAAAACGCAGCTGTGAGGTACTGGAAGGATTCCACCGACGATCCCGGTACCAAGGAGAAACGTCACATCCCTGGGATGTATCAATAGGGTTCACTGGGACCCTATGGTCCATGAAGGGAAGGTCATGACCCTTGGCCTGCAATTTTGAGAAGCATTCATCATTGGTAAGCCTCAATCTTGTTGCTTGAAAGTCACCATTCAACTGTAACCAATATCATCCAATATCAATATCTCACATTTTTTCATGAACTTCCGCTCCTCTGGGCCTCACATCTCCAGGAGTTGCCGGAGAAGTTCCAGGGGGTCTTTTGGTTCAGCACCGATCCCTCGCCGGAGCTCTGCATCAACTTCCAGGCTGCGGCCTTCGATGCCGCTACCAGGCCAGGGAATGAAAGCCGATGCGAAGAAATGGATAGAAAAAATCCACCAAACATCTACCAAAACGGGTGAAAAAAGAAGTGAAATTCTTCAGAAGTGATGAGTTTTTGACGGATAAATCATTTGTAAATAGAGATGGGAACTTGGGTGATCCTACTGAACTTACTTTATAGCCAGCAAGTGGGTTGTAAAGCCTGATCAAGCCTCGCGTTGATTGTGAAAGTTGCAAAACTGATGGTTTGGGGTCCATCGTTCCTTCTAGCTCGCTGCTCACTTTTGATCTTGATATGTGTCTCCTATCGCATCAAATGCTGATGCTCTTCCATGTGTCAAGTCGACTTAACCCACCTGACATGGAATTGAGAATGCTCAAAAGTTGGTGATCTTATTCTTTCAGTTGGAGAATCTCTTTCCTCTTTCCCGTCCCTGAAATTCGATATATGTTTCACATCCCTGAGACCACGGTGCCTGGAGGACCATGAAGCTCTATCCCGGCAGCTCATATACATGGGTCTGGTGCGACAGCTGCGTGGGCTGGTCGTTTTACTTGTTCCTCGGATTCATCTGCCGGACAGGATTTTTTTGTAGATGGGTGAGATGTCTAACTGTCCTTAGACCCAAAGAAGATCCGACTAATCATCCTAAATCTGTGCACAGACACCTTTCACTGCATCCCACTGCCGGGCTGTTAGGTTCTTTGCCTTCGTGAACCCCATTTACAGTCTCCAAGTGCGTTGGGAGGAGGGCTATCAGAAGGCCTATTTGCCCAGCATCCTTTTCGGATGCTCGCCACCCGAAGAAGATTCGATATTGACGTATTGTTGGGTTTATAAATTTCGGATAAAGAGCTGGAAAATGTTTGGGCAGAGCTTTGGAACATGGCTGTTTCGACCTCCAAGATTTCATTGTGGCATCAATTGGAGATGGTGAGATGGTAGAGTGCCTGGCATGGCATGACCCTAAATATCGGTTTGTTCATGAGCCTTGGCTTCAAAGCAGGTCGTCCCCATTCGACCCCAACCTTTCCCTCAGGATGTTTCAATATCGACTGGCTCACGTGCTCTGCAATGTACATTGAGCAGATGGATGAAAGCGAATTCGCCCGGACCACCTATGTCCTGGGGCGTCCTTTTAAGCATGGCTCATACTCCCTGAAGAAGGCCGGGCCTGGAACATCCTGTGACGGGGGAACGGCGAAACCACCGGCCAGTGGGGCTGCGCCAGGTGGTGGACAAAGATGGACGGCCACTACCTGCCTTCGACGACATGATCTTGTCTCTCAAGGAACTCTGCTGGGGAAGTGATGTGATACGGCAAGCAAAAAAAGTGCTGGCAAACAGAATATACAAACTATGTTGATGAATTGTCAAAGACTTCTAGCAAAGTCCTGACCAAGGAACCAAGATTTGCACTGCTTGTCCTTGAAGTTTACGCCTATATCCACCACCAGATCCACCTCGGCTCTGCAGGAGAAACGAGTGGTTCAAGGATATGTGAAACCATGGGGTCAGTTGGTGCGAGGCAACCTTTGCTGACTTCAACTGTTCCGGGAATCACACTCGTTGGAGAAAAGCGACCGGCGGACACTGACAGAGAGGGGGAGAGAAATTGTGACTTTTAATGACTTCTATTTTTCTGTGACTTGTTGAAGTCAAAAACTAAGCAGCATCGTGCGTATTGGTGCAATGTGCGATCCATTATCTTTAGTCACTTTAGTCTGTGGTTCCAAACTTCCTTAGACACTGAAACCTTTCTTCTTTCTGTCTTAACCTGGTCCCTCCCAATCCACATGCACATGGGATGTGGAGTGACACGTATTGATGTACAATCAACCAAGTGACTGTTAGATGACCCCAAACCGAATATAGAAGCCATACTGCAGGTCTTTGAACCCTGCCATGGTGAATCATTGCGCTTGCACTGAGGCAGGAGAAAGGCTTTGAGGTCGAAGTAAAACAACAACTTCCGAACGAAGAAGGAGGCACCTTTGGATGTTCAGTGAGTACAAAATCACCACAGTACGTGAACTTCATCACATTCCTGGGCCAGTCGCTGAGCAGCCCATAAACAGCTGTCACCTTGATGGTCTATTTGGAGTTGCCCTTCCGACTGGCATTGCACTTCTAAATCGGTTTGCACTGAGACCACAAGTTTGGCTGACGTGAACCAACACGAGCTTTGAGCGATTGGCCATGTGATACGTGCGGGTAGCTGTGCTGAAGTCAATTCAAAAACCTCTCAGCGACTGATCCCCTTTGGCAGGTTACTTTGCCTTCGTCCCAGAGTCCTTGCGGCTGTTCCACTTGCGTGCTGCACGGCCAAGGGGCATCAAACGTGGAGGCTAGCTTCCATTTTTTAAGGGCTGGTTGGGGTTTGTGCCCAGCTCATGGGAATTCCATCACTTCTAGTTTTGACCTGCCTGGTTGGACCTAGATAATCTGGACTAGGTTTTGAAGCAACTTCTTGCCCGCATTGATAAAGGGTAAGCAGGGTAAACGAACTTAGACATGGGAAACTGGAACTGGTGGTGGTGGCTTGATGGTCCTTTCCCCAGGCGATGGTGAAGCGCCCGAAGAGAAAAGAATGGCCGGACAAGAAAAGATATCCGCGGAGCGGGAAACCTCACATCAATGAGACAACCCTTGGGCCCTTTGCAGATTCAACATTTGCTTGAAATATAGACAGGACATGCATTATTGACTGTGCATGTGTGTAAATCTCTGTAAATTATGATATCATATCATATTGTATGCTATGTAAATACGTATGTATACATACTTGACTACATGTGTTGTATGTACTGGGTGTATGCCGGGAGTGGCCCATCTGCAAACCAAGGCCGCATTTGCAGAAGGGGCTCCACTTCGAGAGGCCTGGCATGTGGCTGTCTCTTAAAGATGTCCATGGTGATGGATTGTTACTCAATCACCCTCAAGTAGTGTGACCTAGCGATCGGAAATGTCCATTTACACCGGCTCACCCCGTCTTGATCTATTTGGATGCAAAATGACACCTCCATGCCAGTCATTAAGTCATGATCCACCAATTTGGGGCGTGCAAGGTTTGACACATCTGGCAGCCAGGCCACTGCGTTTGGCATTTCGAGACAATTCTTCCTCCACACGTCCGGTGTCCGAGGGTCTTGGGAGTCACATCTGCAGATTTTCGCATGAGTTGCCTGAGTTGCCATGAGTTGCTGAAAGGTTAGCGACGGAATATCATCCGAGCGTTGGGATCCGTTCTGAATATGCATGGAACACCATGGAACCAAATGATTCGACTTTACTTCAGGCATTGATCACTGATAAAAAGATGTCGCTAGACACGACATAAATTGTTTCCCAGCGGTAGAAATAGCACTTACAACAGTGTAGCTTTGCTTTGCTACACTTTTTGAACCAAGCCATCATAGCCATAGGAAAGTTGTTCAGGGTGGTTGCCAAGGCCTTGCGAGTCCTTAGCGCAGCAATCGGATCGTCTATTTGAAACATTTGAAACGAGGCTGGAGCCCCCAGAGCTTTGTTCAGACAAAGATGTTGCCCCAGCTCTTTGCCCATGTTTTACCAATGATGCCCCACTTGAGAAGAGTGATGTTTCTGCGACAGAGAGTGAGAAAATACTTGCATTCACGGAAAACTGGAGATGTCCTTTGGCTTCCCATGTTTTTGACAGGTATGGCCAACTGTTAAAATCCCATTGTGCTTCTCTTGTGGCAATAGCTACTGGAAATTGGTTCACTCATCCTGCGCAGATATTGGCGCCCGTTGGGCAGCAGCTTAGAAGGACTCCTGGTGGTGGCCACGTGTGGACACCGAGGGTATACCATGGTGAAGTCAGTGGATATGTCCTGATATCAAGTACTACTGTACCTACTTGTACTACCTACTAATCAAAATCCTGGCTTAGTGCTGGATCTATTGACTTTGGACGTTATTGGGCGTTGTTTTGTATTAGAACATGGGATATCATGGGAGTAGTGTTGCAATCGCTTTACTCTTCAAAAATGAAGCATCGAAAACAACTTTCTGAGTCTTTTGGAAAAGCGATTCCGAAACCTTGTCTTGGGTTTGATTCAATTTGAAGTCATGTGGGGTTGACTGGAATCTTGAAGGGCTCAAATTTATTGGCAAAACAATAATTTGGGGAAAGCATGGCCAGATCCTTTACTTGAGGATGTCGGCATGGTTTTGACAGGCCGCAGGTGTAGGTTTAATGCCAGCTTTCCAAGCATACTTTCACCCTGAAGTCGATGGTTCGGGCATCAACCTCCATCAGCTGTTGGTTTCAGTCAAGATGATGTCATGAAATCAAAGCTACAGTAAAGCTATTTTCAGTTTTCTGAAAAGTCTTCGACCACTGAGGACCTACTACAACTTCTTGCGTTTGAGGAGATTCTTGCGTGAGGACCGCCAATTAACTTTTTCCAGACATGTGATTTATCCTAGGTTGGACATTACAGCAATTGTCCAGTTGGGTTTGATGGAAAAGCGTGTGAAGGTTCAACCTTCTGCATATCATCAGTTCTCCCCATGCAATAAAAGTACTTTGATGACCATACCATCAGTACCTCACAGTCTCTCAGTGTTGCAGGAGGGAGCGAGTTTCAGTTCCATCTTCGAATACTCCACACCGAAGGACAGCTGCCAAGTTTGGTTTCAGGCTGTTGCTGCAAGTGGTGAAAAGGCAGTGATAGGATTTCAGAACGAGCAACCCAAGATTAGACCGAAATGTCCCACGCTTGTCACTGCAACCATTGGCATGATGTGGAAACCCTAAAATAATTCGACAAGTGGTCAGAGTTGTCGAAACTGTATCAGAGAATCCTGGATTTTACCAGGTGGACCTGGTCTCCTGGTCTAAAGCTCACCAGTATGCCAGTGCCCACAAGGCCGTGGGCCACGCGCGACAACACTTCTTCCAGAATGAGCGGCGGCTGCTCCTGGTGACGGAGTCCGGTGCTTGCTTGAGGTTCTCACGATGGTGTTTGCTCCTGACACAGGGGGATGTTTCACAACAATTCTGTGTTTCAGGATGACAGAACAAGCAGTTTACCAAAAAAAGTGCAGACATGTGTTCACTTATTTTCCCGTTCCCCCCTGCGGTGTCCATGATCTAAAGAGAGTCTTGACAGGGCTCAAGGACGTTCAAGGGCTTGTCTGGGAGTTGTCCTCAGAACGAAGAAGTATTCCTAGTCTTTGAGAGGATCCTGACAGCCGAGGCGCTTCTTGTGGTACCGACGGTTTCGATTGAAAGGCAGCGGGCACGTGTTTTGGAAGTTGCCAGTCTGGTCTGTTGATGGAACTGGATTTTGACAGCTCTCATGCTTAAACCATGCAGTCCTGACGCATTGTGGGTATTGTGGGTACTTTGACTCAGGGCTCTCTGTTGGCACAATTTGGGATAGACCATGAGCAAGAGGACGTGATGCACAAAAGTGAGGATGAATCGTGAAGGTCTTGAATCAACTCACGGCAAAGCGGCCATGGCCCATCCACCAAGATTCACCGGGCCCAAAACTTTGGCTGCAGGTGCAAATTATGTACTTTTCTACGGTGTGCCACAAACAGCCGAGATTTATGAGGAGGCGACACCTGCAGCAAGGGTTGACTCAGGCACAGGTCACATGGGTACGCTTTCTAGCTGTGAATGGCGACATCTTGGCTGGGTGTAGATGTGGAGGGATTGCCAAAACAAAATAGGGTCTTGCTGTATCATGAAAGTTTTCCTTCACAACCGGAAATCTGAAGGGTTTGGATCATTGTCAACCGTTGTCAGCTCAGCTGATTTGAGGTGATTCTGCAGTTAGCCCCGTCACACAGGTGGAACAGGTGTAATTTTTCAAAACGCAAGCTTGCTAGGTCAGTGGAGGAACCTTAGATCAGACCCAAGTCACAGATCTGGTGGGCTTCGATTTTTTCAATATATTTGGCTGCAAAGTTTCAATACATGGTTTAGCTATGTTTAGCAAGGAAAAAAGTCACTCCCGGTACTCCCGGGATACCCTCACCACAGCAGCTACTCTGTTCAGGTCTTGGGAGCCGTTCGCGTCCCATCGCAGTGTAACTCCATGTGCCTCTTCACAAAGCACGATGCGTGCGGCTCCCAGATCCAGCAACTGATTCCCACTGGCTGGCTCCCATATTTCTTATCGTTCCTATACTTTCCTATGATCCATGATTGAAATTGATGATGATGATCATGATCATGGTGATCATCATGGTGATGTGGTGGTGCTGAAACCAGTAGGCTGATGCTTTGGGGATGGGCTGAAACTAAGAAACTGCACCAGACAGGTTCTGGTGGCGCACAACATACTGTCATCTTCTTCACACGAAGGCTTAGGTTGCAATCATTTCAGAAGGACAGCAAAGTCTCTGTTTGGATGCCGTGAAGTCACTGAGTCTCTGAGGTTTGCATTGGAGCGAATTGTAGGACATGAGCGAGCAAGGAATATGTTTGGCTCCCAGATTTGGATCCGGAAAAGTCTCCAGGGAAGTCATCAAAACAGAACACACACGATGACAAACTGCAAAAACTCAAGCATTGGAATCGGACAGTTTCCCATGCTTTCCCTTGATGCTTCCCATCCTGATCGACTTTTTTGCAGCTCATCCCATGAACACAGCATCGCTTCAGGCTGACCTCCACTCCGGGCAAAGTTTTCGTAATATCCTGAGAGGATCCAGCAGTGGCAACTGGAGCACCTATGCTGAGTCACGGTGACCCATAGCAAATTTTGGTGAGTCAAGGTTTGACACAAGTTGCCCTTTCCACTTCCACCTGTTGACATTGAAGCCCCCTACCCTCCCGCCGAGGTCTACTCGTGAAGTGGAGACTCGCAGAGCATGGGCCTCCAACACGGAGGTCTTTGACAAATCGCAGAACCATCATAGAAAATATCCCACTTTGATCCACTTTGCGGGGAAAGGATTGAGGAAATGATACCCACTGTTTGGAAAGAACGGTTGGGTTTGCGTGGTTCCTACAGGGTCTACCCAAGAATGCGTGAAGGCTGACTGTTGCGACAGCTCCGCAGCTGTATTTTCAGTTGGGATACAGTAGAAGAAAAGACGGTGCACATCGCAAAGCAGACAACATCTTGAAGTCACTGAGTAGACGTGCGTTATTTTTCAAGCGTGCCGGTGCATGGCTTGATTCATGCACATAAGGACAACTTGTCTCACCTCACTGTGTCGACAAATTACATTGAACCCAAACCTAATCCTACAAAATGCTGCAATGGTAAGACGGTAAGACTGACTGTCTCTATGATGCTGCTAAACTACCATGTGGCCGGCTGGGGTTTTGCGCCATGAGGTGGCGTGCGACGATGGATCCTGCACAACCGAGACCCAGACATCAAAGATCTTGGACCTTAAGAACCTGGTAAAAGGTATTGTTTTGAAAGAAAGCTTTCGATGACACCAAAGCCCTCTAATTTTTGGTGAAGAATCCTTTCCCCAGCCGACACCAGGCCCGCGCCAAAGTTGCGCCAGTGGTTGATTTGCGCGTGGCACTCCAGGTGGGGAAAATGCCATTCCGAATGTGCGGGGTCAATCCCAAAACAAGTTTGTGGAGGGAAAGTTCTTGTTTTGATATGAATCTGTGTCATGTTGGGTTTCTCAAGCAAGTTCATTGCATTCCACCAGGCAGATGCCGGCCATTGGACCTCCATAGACGCACCAGTGGTGCTCTCATCTTGCTTAGCACCTGGGCAATCCTTCGGCTGGAAGAAGCTGAATGTGACTGGTCAGGATGGGACTCGAAAATTGGAAGGCAGTGACCCAGTGGAATCATGCAAAATGAACACATACACTTGGTTTCATTATCCGGCCTGCTGTTGGAGCTGTTTGTGACCGGTGGGGATGGCGACATGTTTGGTTTGCAATGCTCTTTGCTCAAGCAGTTGCCCCTTCACATGTCCATCTGCAGATCCCAGGATAGAGTGCTATCTGAGTTAGGAAAACCCCAAGATCCACAAAAAGTGTGCCACACTCATCCAAAAATCGTAGGTTTTCGCTTGACTGGTGAGGACGCATTCCTTGGCGTTCTGAACATGTCAGCCGTAATATTTGTGCAGAGGGAGCAGGGCATCCAATGGCAGACCTTGGCAGGTGCAGCATGTTCCAATCCGTCGCCGCGCCCATGTCATGTGGGTGAAAATTTTGAGCTCCTCCAATGTATACCTGGTTTCTCTGATCGTCTCAGTGCTTCAGAACACCAGTGTCACTCATGTTGGAAGGCCCAGAGGTGACGCGGGAAACAGTGCAGAAGTTCTTCGCCTTGGGTGACGCTTGGCTTGACTACCGAAAATTGGCATTCCACAGTTCGTTTAATGTGGTCCCATTCTTTGGGTGATGAGGGTCATTCAATTTCACGCTGTATGTTGTTAAAGCCTTTTGGTATGGAGTGAGGTTTGGGTCCAGGCAGATATTTGTCGAAAGACATAGATCGTCCATGATTTTTGTCACTGGTCCAAGTCGTTTGAACACTGGAAAAGAACCCTTTGCAAGTCAAAGTGCCAGTTCCGCAGGATGGCTTGCGCGAAACCGCCGAGCGTCTTCACATCGCCTGGGCCAAAAGATGCCCACGGCTGGCGCAAGTTGCGCAGTCTAGCCCTTGGCCTTTGAAATCGGATTGGAATGGAATGCTAGCAATGAGTAGAGGATCTGATCTGTAGGGTGTTGAGTTGCCTGTGGGCTTGCTTGTTGTTCCAACGACAAGTCTTGATGATCTGTGCCGCAATCCGACAAACGCCCAAACTGTCATTCATTGGTTTATGATACGCCGTTCTTTGGCGAGGTCCTTGCCAGGGCTTTGCGTCTTGCAGCAGGATATGGTGCCTGGCGCAAGTTGTTGCCGTTTTTGGTGACAATTCTTGAATATGTCAAGTGAGGGAAGCGTCACAATATGTTCCCTGCATTGTAAAGGTTCATCCGATAGATGCCTCGCTGGGACTTGCTTCATCTTGTCCGCTGGTTCAGTTAGCCTTGAGGTATTCCAGTCTTCTAATTGCAGCAAAGTGTTCACACGCATCATGGCTCACAGTCCAACCTCCAGCACACTTGGTTTCCCCTTTTGCCTAAAACATTAGCTAGTTAAGGAGTGCTTGTGGGAGCTTACATGTCAAGTGATGCGGGTGTTCCTAGTAAAAACCTAATTTTGAGCTTGCTCCAATGGGGCAACTTTGTCAGGGGCCGCGCTTGCAACTGGCAAGGTGGAGACGATCTTTGGATTTATTTGCTCGCAGAACAACAATGTGTTTCTTGGCAAACTGCCGCTATTGGGCACATCGTGAGGGAGCGTGGCAGTAGCACATGGATCGCAACTGAGGTAGTCAGGTTCTGCATCATTGTGATTCAAGTAGCGCAGCATTTGGAGCAATACATGAAGTGTACAAGAGGATCCCGCAGCACCGTAAACCGGAAACAAAAGCTATGGTTTTCATAGGTCAGAGCTACAAAGTGGCAGTTGCTTCACCTGCAGCGGTTTCATGTCTGCCCAGGTCACGCATTTGCTTGTTGATGGATCGGCTGCGCGCCAAGTTCGGCCAAGTGTTGTGCAGTATAGCTGCAGGCGTCGATGCACAAGCTGATGGAGGTCCGGTAAAGATGGACGGACCAGTAGACTGGTTGATATGTGACCGTCAGAATGTGTCAGACGTATCCCCGGTGTATCGCTCTCTATGAAGTGGACATCCTTTGTGCTTATAAAGTGGCCTTCCGGTCGCCACTTTATACACCGACCATAGGGGATAAAGCCGTGTTTTGCGCAAGAAACATGCCCTTGGACCTGGAAGATGACTTTATACAACGTTGGCTTTCCAGTTTATACCCGGCTGGTTTCCCACAAGGAAACGACTCAATATATGCGGCGATACATTTTATAGACCGTTGGTTCCCTTCAAAGAATGGCCATAACATGCCACACCATCCACTTTAGAGAAACATGTCTCCCCAATGATTTCGAGCGAATATTTTTCTGTTGGAGCTTTATACATGGCAAAGCACTTTATAGAGTGAAAATTGCCACGTCTTTGTTCGTCCAATCCTGCAGTATGTATCAGTATGTAAGATTTCAGTGGTCCAACCAACATCGATGAAGTTTTTTTTCAGAGAATGCCTCTATAAAGTGGCCAGACCAGGTAAAACCCTTGAAACTAGACGACGGTTGGCCCGAGAGCGAAAAAGATGTTTTTCAAGCAGCTCTGAGTATGGTAGTCGTAAAAAATAGTCGGTGAATGGCTGGTGAATTTTATTTGAGCTATGGAGGGATAAGGTGTGAAAAGTAAGATTGATTAAGAAGAGGATACTTGTGACAACCCATGCATATGCATTGTGCTGCTTGGTAAAGGGCATCAGATGACACGTGTCTTGCAACCACAGAGAGACATAGATAGAG